>JGI24159J19872_10009145_pt1 | contig 12988 bp, 4 predicted proteins | sample Ectturendosymbi4_FD_19872 | JGI IMG/M metagenome (IMG submission 19872) | reverse complement strand
CGGCACGGATCTTGCACAGAATGCCAACAAAGGTTATTGGCGGCATTTCAGGTTTCTTCGTGTAGTTTTGTGTCACTTCTATGCCTGCCCCACACATTTTTTCGGCGTGGACCTGTGTTTGTTTTGCTAATAACAAAAGTTTTCGGACGTTCAACAAGTTACTTTTTTAGGTTAGATAAGTTTGAGAATAATTTCTGAATTGTTTTGAAGGCCGCTTCTGCTCCGGAAACGTCCTAGTAAGTCTGGGCAATGGTAAGAATGCGATTTAGCCAAAATATGTATGGTTATTGATCGTTTTGTCAAAAAAGTTACCTGACCAATTGGGTTTTAACTGCTATGCAGTCAGTACACATACGTATGAGCTCGTCCTTGACCCCCCCCCTAAAAAAATCCTGGATCCGCCTTTGCGTCGCCACCATCACAAAGCACAATCAACTGTTCACCAGGCTCACGTGCGTTATGGAGGTCACTCACCGAGATCACTCGATCGGGATCTCTCTATCAGCGCTTGTTCGCGCCACATACATACTGTATAGGTATTATTCATGGTGCACTTCCCTTTCGTGGTGCATCGCGCATTCAACACCGCGCCGACTGAGAGGTTGCAAAAGCAACGTATTTTAAATACTTCAAAGATTGCTGAAAGTGACATTTTGTCTTGATCATATCCAACTACTATCATTACAGAATGTTGTTTTCAGTAAATTGGTACTACGTACTGTAAAAAAAACTTTCTCTGAACTCCAAAGATTTTAGAAAGTGACATAATGTTCTGGTCGCATCCACCTACCAGTCGTACAGCAATTTTTATTTCACTAGTTTAGTTGTGTTCAGAATGATTTTTCTCATGAATTCCTATTTTTTAGGTGTTTGTCCTGTTCACAACATTAAAACTTTGAGGAAAACCTGTAATTTGCTTTTAAACTTTCGTGACTTGATGTGGCTAGAACTCCGCTACTGTTTCTTGCGATAGCAGTGTGCATGCACACTATGTAAGCTATAGCCTTTTGCGCTATCAGGGTAATGTTACACCTAAACTAATTTCTTTGCAATGTAATTCTCTCAATAAACGCGCGGAAAAGTGACGGGAAGAATCTAAGCACCACTCACTATTAGATGTGCAACAAATCTGTTCTTAGGAGGGAAACTCCCTCAACATCAAAATTGAACAATTTACAGGATTATATGCCAAATCTCAGGCTGAACATAGAAAACATGGGTTTATGGTCCCTTGTATCCAGTGGAATAATTCGGTGAAGCTGCCATCATGGCCACCATGTATCATAACGTGTCAAGTGGCGTTTTGTTTTAGCGGTCGGAGCCCTTTTCCTGGTGTTTGATCTAAAATCACGTAACACACCGTAAACGTTCCTAATTACCTGGAAAGTCCTTCGCGAACGAAATCCCATAATCGGCGTTCTGATTTCCAAAAGCTAGTTATTTTTGGAGCCGCAAGTTTTTGTGATCAACAATATTACAACTTTTCCGGATGCCCTGTCAATGTTGGAGAAATACCCCTGCGTTTTTCGTAAAGCCAACTCTAAGTGTTGACTTTAACTTATGTTGCTGCGCAATATCCACGCGGAATGCCTAAACAGCAAATATTTGTTCTAATATCCAAAAAAAAATTTCATTGGTTTAGCGAATTATAAAACAACGGAAAGAATTGAAACTTAACATGTCATTTACATTAGGCCAACACTGACAGTATTCAACAATAGGTTTTTGATTAGATGTGATTTTGTGGGTAGGAGATATTCTGCCGCAATTCAGGTTTAACTCATAGATAAGGAGGCAGGCTTGCAGCAGCCGACCTGTAACCACATTTTGTGATGCATACCCCCTACGATTCATTCGTCATTTTTACAAACGCTTTTCCTCTGGGAAGGGTCACGAGGCAACAGCCCTTGTTGGAAATATCTCACGGCTTTCAGCAATCTCTGATAGTTCTGCTGGCTCCACACCTAGATGGGATTAAGCAAGGTCGGAGATGTAATCACACCACCTAGACCGTGGTCGACCTTTAGGCCGCTGTCTCCGTGGGTGTAGCAAGCAGAACTCGCCATTCCAGTCTTTCCTGGGGCATTATGGTGATGTGGCCGAAACATAGTAGCTGGGATCTCTCGATTCGGAGGATTAGTAGCTAGACAATCAAGAATTTGCGAATTTCATAACTGCGCGCACTTTATCGCGAAGTGTCACACCGTAAACATTTGGCAAAAATCCCGTCTCTGCCGCTTGCACTTGAGATAGCACTGTTTCGTTCAGTATCCAAGATTCATGACCATAGTTGGGGATCGGAAAAAAGACCGATAAAAATATTAAAAATGCATAGTTTTGCGGTGCTTGAAAGCAGTTCCATCATGTTTTTATATTCTCATCAACATGAAATTATTTTGTGATCTTTGATGTTGTTGTTTTTCCTCTTGTTTCATTCGTTTTATTTCGTGATTTGAGTCACAAAAATATATGAATCAACCATACCATGCCCCAAGTTGAGAACCACTAACCCAAAAGTTGTAAACAAGTTCAAAACAAAATTATCACATTCAAACAGACCCGGGCTTGTTGCTCCCCCAAGCAAAGCTCCAATCTCCCACCCCATATTCAAATACGAAACACTATAAATCAGCGGAGTTTTTATGAAATTTCCAGAATGTCAATACCCCTGCACAAATTTAAAGCCCCCCTATTGAAGACTTTCTGGCGACGGTTCTGGTTGAAAGCTCCTGGTTTGTTACCACTGAACAATAAAGCTCAAGTAAAACTGTGTTTGCTTTAACAATCCATATATCAAACTCCTTGCTCTGCTTTCCGCCACTCGTGAATACCACCCCGAGGTTCTTGAACTTCTTCACCTGCTGCAGTGTATTACTTCTTACTTTCAGCATATACTGGCCTCGATGTCTGGGGAGACATAATACTTTGGTGTTTTGTGCTAATTTTCACCGCTTGATCACACGCGACTGAATACCGAGCAAGAGAATATAGAAGACCCTGTTGAGAGAATGCAGTGCCAAATCGTCCATAAAAACAAACGGTTGATGCTGCAGCTTCCAGCAGTGACACCTCGTTGTCTCGGCTGTTACTGCCTGTCCAATTCATATAGAATATGATGATGAGTGTTGACAGCACACGCCCTTGTAGGAGCCAAACACTCACGGTAAACGGTTGTGATTTTGCTCCGCCGATGCAGACACAAACTTCTGAGTAGGAATGCAGAAACTTGACGGTAAGTAACAGGCGGCAACCAACATCGCACTCCTGAAACACTACCCACAGCTTTTCTAGAGGTAACATGTCGAATGCTTTTTCGAGGTCGACAAAACAAACGGAGCCATCTCTGGCTACTCCCAATATTTGTCAAAAATTTGTTGGAGACTGAAACTTTGGTCTGTTGTGCTACGGACGGGACAAAAACCGACTGGGTATCCTCCACCTTAGGTTGAAATATTTCGCGGCATCATTTTTGAAGGCACTTGGCATATACTTTTCCATGAAAGTTAAGGAAATATTTGCCTCGGTAGTTGTTGCATTGCTATCGTCGGGTGATTTGTTGGAATACTTTGCTGGCTGGCCAGTAATTGGAATCTAGTTTATGTCCAAAATTTTCCCAAGCTTATATGTTGGACTTTTTTTCATGAGTCAACAAAATTGTGAATTTATTATGTAACTCGTTGGTTATCTTCGCTAAAGCAAACAGACGAAGGCTCACAATTGGATATGATGCAAACAATTGGCATCATCAGTCTCAAAAAGAAGTCTGCAGTAAGGAAAACAAAGTTAATATGTCAATTTTTTTGTAAAAATGATAATTTTAAGGTGGATAACGGTCACTTGGTGAACACCAGCATCGACGACAACAGAATGTCATGCGCATTTCTTCGCCCGTACAGCGTTACAAAAGAAGTGGATGGAAAATCTGTGACTTGGGATATTTCAACAACAAAATACAATCTACTGTTTGCCGAGGGCCCTGTCACTGATGATGGCGATGTGACGTACCATGACAAAAATAAAAACGCAACTCAGCAACCAATAAACTTTACAAACCAAACAATACCTAATGGTAAGTAAAATTTGGATTCTCTACTTACTTTGCGCACAGTACTACTAAAACTGGAATTACGGTTTTATTGGCTGCACGCAAAAGCGTCTACAAAGACCGGGATCATCAAACGATGCGTACAAGTGTTCATTCCAACTCTACTCATTTCGACAACGATGCTTGTTTGTTTCAGCCTACGACATGGTTGCTCTGCAGCTATTCCGTTTTTCCCTTAGCACACAAGTTTTTATTGACTTTTCTCTTTATTTTCATTGCATGTGAGTGAATGACAAAAAAAGGGTTCTTCAACTGTTTTTTGTGCAATCGCCACACTTTGTCGTTCAGGTGCGGATGCCTCGATGACACAACTCAACAATGTGAATAGTGCCTGATGAATGACAAACTATTACTGGGCTCTAACAAAAATTTCTGAAATGAAAACGAAACAGACAGTGCAATTTGACAGCTGTAACTGGTGCCCTAACGTGCATTACAAATTTAAGCTATCATAACTTCTTCCTATAGTTGCACAAAAATGTGAAAAAATCTTTAACTCGATTATTTTACCTTTTTACATGAGGGACATCGCTCACCTTTCCCCACCTTGCACCGCTATGAATAGGACAAACCTTCTTGATCATGTTTGTGAAATTCTTTGCAGAATCGAGCACCACCTCCGTTGTCGTCGTCACGACAATCAGCGATAGTACGCAGGTGACGACAGATATTTCAACAACGTCTGCATCATCTGAAAATTTCGCATCTGCATATCTCCTAAGTTTATTGATAATAATTTCAGTTTTCCAATCGTGGAAGTCTTAAACTGATGAAATTAGAATGCACTTGAAAGTAAGCAGAAGTAATTGCTCGATACTGATTCATAGATGGATAGTGCACTTTTACTATTTGCGAGTTATTGTCAACATAACGCCGCTTTATTGTAAACTTCATTTCACCACAGAGTAAAATTTAATTATAGCTTTTAGTGTATGCCTCACATCTGTGTGCAATGGACAAACGTATTGCCATGTATAGACATACTCTACTGTACATTAGAACATAATGAAGCGAATGGGGAAAGTGAATAAACTTCGTTTCGTTTGCACTATCCCAAAATTGTTTGCAAGTTTACAGTTTATAAACTTGTGTTTACAACATATTGTAAAAGTTACCTGAATTAAATAAACACAAAAAATTGATTAATATGACAACAGATAGGAGCTAAAAACGTTCCCAGTTTTGCGAATAACAATACTGTCAGGCATCTCTTAGCTTCTTCAACGATGTAGCTATTCAGGTTATCGGATTAGGAGTGGTTTCTTTCATTGTATACGAAAAGTTTTATGTAATAATAAAGTTATACTCTCAAAGTAACTTGTCTGAGTTTTGCAGTGGCTAAGGATACTCGTTAATTCATTTTTACTACACATTGTTGGACAGGATTTGGTACCCAGCATCGTAGTAAAATCTCCGTAATGGCCCGATGGAAACTTTTCCAGATATGTTTACCCTGGAATTATTTTAAAATTATTTTGATCATCAGCTTTGCAGTGTAGACCAAGAAATCAGATAAAGTTCTGTGCAAAATCCAGGCTTGGCGTTGGAAGTGTGATGGGAAAAAGGGCACTGGAGTACATAAACATGACGTTTAGATTTCTTACAACAGCGTTTGCTATAAGAACACCTAGATGTTTCGTAATTTGCGAAAATCTTAGTAAATGGGAACACCTGCGCAATCTCCGCACTGCACCATTCCAGAATTTACTTGTAAAAGAGTGCTGCCTACGTGGTTAACATCTTTCGTTAAATGGGTTAAACTTTTCTGCTGTTTGCGTTAACCGCTAAACATCTTGCTCCAGCACAGAAATAGTGTTAGAAATCATCATTTGAGACCAAATTGTGTTACTGGGGACTACTGACGGAAAAAAAACTGCCGTTTGGGACGGTAGTCAAAAACCAAGGTGCCGCACTACCTACTTTTGTGAAAATGTTTATTGAAAACGAGAATGAAGGCCAAAAAAAGGTCTTCGAAATCAGGAGGGCAAGTTCAGAGAGGCGCCATGGTGTTTGGGTGTAGCAAGTGTTGATTCTTGGGTAATTCAATCATGGCACCCTTTTTGCAAAGAATCTTTTTGATTTTTGATTGTATGCTATGTGCCGTGAGTAGCCAAGCAGGGGTGGAAGACTCCGGCGCCTTCCTCAAATTTTCAAAACGAAGACTTTCAACAAAATGGTATGTACACAAAACTAAGGACGTTTGGTCAGTTATGCAGTTTTCTCCGGAAACAACAACAAAAACCAACATGAAAAATTTTTGCTTACGCTTTAGGATATTTTTCTGACTATACGCCATTGCTTGACGCCTGTTTGCCACATCTGCTTCATTAATAACTTTGTTTGATGTTTGCCTAATGCACTGTTACCTTTTTTGAAAAACATAACAATGTTTTGGCACAAATAACAAAACTGAACCATTTTATTCGCATCAGTATTTAAAGTAAAGACACTGGTACGAAAGAAACTCCGTCTAATGTCTCATAAGAGTCACAACAATGCACGAGATTATATATAATAAATACCATGGGCGTCCGCAGGCGGGGAAACGGGCTTTTGCCCCCTTTTCGGAAATTGGGACTAAGAACCAAATTTTTTCAAAAACCTGTAGTCAGCACTCAATTCCGATTAACTGATTCACTTCTTGCAATGACAGTTTGTTTGTCGATATGACCGCATACTGCACAAGAGCCAGGTTCATTTTTGTCCTGTCATGCAATGATAAACTTGCGAGTCGATTGTTGTTGGTCCTTATTGCGTACCTATGACATAGCAGAACCGTTGCCAGAAAGTTTTGAATAGGGGGGCTTTGCATTTAATTTATGGGGGCTTGACATTCTGAAATTTGACAAAAAACTTAACCGATTTATAGTGCTTCATTATTCAATGTAAGGGGGCTTGGAGCTTCGTTTGGGGGGCTAAGCCCCCAAAAGCCCACCGTGGCGACGGGACTGTAACATAGTTTCAAAAGCTCACTTCAGTTACGGTAGTAAGCGTTTTGCCGCATGTGACTGTTGAACGCAGACGTCTAGACAATTACTGTAATACAGCAACATGGGCGTCCGCAGGGTGGTGGCAAAACGGGCATTTGCCCGCTCTGGTAATTGGGTCTAAGAACAAAAAATCTCCAACAACCTGAAGTCAGCAACTTAATTCCGATTATTTGATTTAATTCTTGCAATGACAGTTCATTTTCCGGTACTGTATCACATTAACACTGCAAAAGAGCCAGGTTCATTAATCTGGTGTTATGCAGTGATGAGCTTGCAATTCACTCATATCAGCTCGTTTGCCTGCAGATGTAGGTTGCGAAACTTGCTAGCGGATTGTTCTACTGTTGATCTTTATAGCAATAACATGGCAAAGAATCTTCAAATGTTTACGTCAAGTTACGGCAGCAGGCGTTTTGCCGCATGTGACTGTTTAAAGCAGACATCTTTGGCCAGTGTTGCCAGGTTGTCGTTTGCAATACCAAATTCTAGAAATGTTGCTTCTGAAAAAATTGATTTGTCATGACAAAATGTTGTTTGGCATGTACGTCATAGACAGTGCCATATCAGCTATGAGGCCCGTGAGCAGTGGCGTAACTGGAGGTTTGAGCCAGGGGGACAAAGCTGAGCTGAAGGGAGCCCACTGGTCACCGTAAGGGCCCACTAGCCAAAACTCAGAAAAAAGTTAAGAGAGGATAGTGCATCTCAGGATGTCGTGGATGCCTATATTAGCTAAAAAAACGAAAACACCCCGAAAAACGCAAAAAAAACAACAACCTACAGAATACTAAATATCAAAATGTCAAGTGGACCAGTTTTTACATTTAGCTTACCAGGGGGGCGGCTCCCCCCCTTCCCCCCATGTCAGTTACGCCACTGCCCGTGAGGCACGGCTCCCGATATGAAAGCTGGCATTCAATACGATTAGGCTTCAGCCTGCCTGCGCACTGTGATTGTTACTCAGTGTTCAATGCAATATGCAGACTATAAGTGTAACAGGAAAAACACATTACAGGCGCTTGTGACATCATAGAACAACGGTACGGCATCTTCACGACACAGAGGAAAAGAGCAGGGCATAAAACATCATGAGAGCGAACTATCACAGAAACAAAACTTTGACAAGCTGATACACGAATTTTCTTGCAAAAAAGCACACAAAGTACTGTAGCCCTATTATAGTTTGAGTGTCTAGCGTGGTGGGAAAAATTGAGAACGTTTTCGTATTCCTGAGTTTATGATAACAATAGGACAAACGTTTTCGTTTTCGCGTTGCATATCTACCCTTTCACAGGCGGATCCAGGATTTTTTCTGGGGGGGCTCAAGGAGGAGTTTATCCGGATGTGTGCTGATTGCATAGCAGTGAAGACCCAATTGCTCAGGTAACTTTTTTTAACAACGTGGTTAATAACCATAAACATTTTGGCTAAATCGCATTCTCACCATTACCCAGGCTTACCGGGAAGTTTCCGGAGCAGTAGCGGCCTTCAAAACAATTCAGAAATTATTCCCAAACTTATCTAACCGTAAAAAAGTAACTAGTTGTATGTCGGAAAAGTTTTATTATCTGCAAAACAAACAGAGGTCCATGCCGAAAAAACGCGTGGTAGCCTAGACATAGAAGTCAGTGATGGAGTCTCGAGATTTGGTCTCGGTCGCGAGACGCGTCTCGAGACCCGTTTTTTGAAGTCTCGGTCTCGAAGGATTTCGGTGTCGGTCTCGAGTTCTTCGTCTCGAGACTATTTTTTATGAAGTTTTGCAAGGAGTTCCTTTAAAAAACGGTTTAAAAATGATTGTTCAAAATTTAGCCGTTCAAAGAGGTCAGTGGCTAAGCTTTCTTTGTTTTTATGTTGTTTGCGAGATGGAGAATACAATTTGCCCTCTTCCCCGTTTAAAATTTCTACTGAATTCAATAAAAAATGTGCATGCACCAATGAAACCGCCGCGCGTAATCTCAGCAGCGAGAGGCTGGGAGAACTTTGCTAAGGACTATCTTTGAACAGTTTTTCCATGAGTTTTGTTATGAAACCCATAGGCTTATTCAAAAGAGGTGGGAGAGTGCCAAACAGTTTCTTTTTTGAGAAGCCAAATGAAACCATGTCTTTTTTTCGACGTGCTTTAAAAAGCACTCTGTTAAAACAGGCTGGTGAAGATTTTTTTTCTGGGTAATGCAGACTTGTTTAAGTTCAAAAATGCCTCGGAACTCTCTTGAGGAAAAGTTTTACTCATAAGAGTTTTATACAAAGAGCAAATAATACGTCATGGCTGATCAGTCACTTTGACGTAGCCTACTGCTATAGGCGTTACGGCCTTTCTGCGTTTCCTAACCGACATGCGGTGTTGCGAAAATTCTAAGTGTTTCAGCAAAAACGGAAATTTGGAACAGTTGTGAATATCAGTTTAACATAAAAATATGGAAATTATGAAAAACTTGAAAATATAAAAACTTGACAATAAAAAATAGCAAATCTTGCAATTATACATAAAGCCATAAAATTAGCGGGAAGGCGCTACACCATTTCACTGCTGGTCAACTATACCGGCAATCCCGAACTTCGCTCATTCTACTGCAGCATGCTGCGTCACAACAATGCCTGTCAAAAGCATCTAATACAGGGGTGTGCAACATATTTTGTCGGTGGGCCATATAACCAACTTCAGACATCTAGCTGGGCCACACAAAAAATTTAGTTTTTTTATGTGCACTTTAGTTTTTTCATGTACATTAGGATTTTCATGCCTGATGGGGAAAAATCAGAGTGTTGGCAAGGGCCACACTAAATGGCTTGGCGGGCCGGGTTGTGGCCAGCGGGCCGCCTGTTGCACACTCCTGATTTAATACTTACTTTTCATCAGAGAAAGAAAAAATCTTCAATACGAAGGCAATGGTTACCTGCAAAAGGTCTGCCGCAGTTGTAAAAAAACTGACAAACTACGAGCACCTTGCCCTAAGTAAGACAAAAAAGCAAACCCAAGTTGCTTTAGGGCTTCGTTAGCCCTGTGCACTTTGTTGTTGCCATGGAAAACACATCGAATCCACGGTGCCAACTGATTCACAATTAATGGCAAAAAATAAAACATTCCCGCTGAACCACAGCCTGTAGCATGTGCCAGCTATGCTATTATTTAGTCATACATACATGAAAATGTAAAAAGAGCAAAAAATAGGAAAAGTGACGAGAAGGGTGGCTAACAAGTAGAGAAAACATGACCCATAATCGAGAATTAAAAACAAGACTCCTTTCAGTTTCTGAGTATTTGATTGTGATGTTCAAGATGCTTTATTATTGCTTATTGTTATAATAACCATGATACATGATTTTCTATCATTTTATATTGTTGTAAGTGTAACACAAGATGCGACCCCTATAGGGTGGCATCGTAATATGCATTAGATCCAGTAGATATCATTTATGCGTGAGTCCTCATTACTGAATCTGGGACCGTTCTCGCAGAAGCTATGTCTGGTTCAACAGACCCTATTAATTGCACGTTTGCTACTCATTTCTCAACGGTTCACACTAGGAAATTCACACCAAAGAAGCACAGGATTCTCAATCTTGTAGCTTTTATTCATAATGACATATGTTCAAATAAAACAAAATAGTGCTCATCAAAGTGTGGTACTTTGTAATATTCAAGCACTTCTCGACATGTTATAACGCTCACATAACTTTCATATCTTAATTCTGTTCGTTAAGATTTGCGATAAGGAGATCAACAATCTCTTCGGTTCGGTTCTCCTATTCAAGCAACTTGCTTATGCAAATAAGACTCAATTTTCTATGTCTCGATAATCTTCACTTGGTAAAACTACTCGATTGCATGCGTCTTATCAAATATTTTACTCCAGTGCATACTACCTTAAAATAATTGCGCTTAGTGGGTATGTACGCATTCAATCTGCTGATACCGAACTTATATTGTCATGCTCACGTTCCACTGCTAGCGAGTTGCGTTTTCGTTCTGCGTGTCAAGAAGTGATAGTTCAGGCGGAAATTTATCATTAATTAAAATTTCGAATGTTGCTGTTTTCAGTCGAAAATGAGTTCAGTCAAGAGGGGTTGATCCAGAAAAGGACCAAAGTAGTTTTTAATGACCGCTGCTAAGCTGGGTTCGAACCAAGCGGATTGCAAAGGGATGCAATCGACATGCCGAGCAGGAACGGGTGCACACCAAGATGTACACGCGTGTTGAGAAGATGCAAGTGATTCTCATCCAAGTGTGGCTCGGCCACAGCGGCATAAAAAGGAGCATTGCTCACCTTTTATAAGACATCCCGAGGTGGTAAGTGGAAGAAGGTAAAACCTTCAACGGCTGAAGAGAGTAAACCAACTGACTGGACTTGGACTTGCACAGCATATTAACGGAGATAGGATTTAGTCATAAACACGTTTTAATCCTGAAAAACTTGCCTGAAAAAACTACGCTAGTACAGTACAACATTCAGAATTTAAACTGGCAGCACTTCACTTTCACAGTATGAGTTTCATAAAATAATCTGACAAAACTTCATTTCACGATCTGACTTTCCCAAAATAATCTGACAGAGCTTCGTTCGGACAAGCCACTTTCTGTATTTTAACCTGACAGGGATTAACCCGGACAAGCCAGTTTTTCCTGACCATTGCTGGCGCTTAGGCTCCCGCAATGTCTTAACCGTGGCCCACTGGACCTAACGGCGGAACGAGTCTTGAAAAAGACTGATTTTTACTTCAAATGTGGCTGTATTTATACTTGACGGTTGCTCCAGAGTTGGTCGACTCCTCCTTATCCTGCGCGTTCCTACTGGTTGCTTTTTATTGAATCCTCTGGTGATTGGCTGATTTCAAAAACTTCTGGAACTTTCTGGTGCTTGGGGTTTAACCCTTTGATTGTCAGTTTGTGTTACGTCTGCACATTTCCGATCGTAATCATTTCCTGGTCGTGTTTGACCTTTACCTAATTTTAGCTAATTGTCTTGTGACTTTTGCTGACGTTTGGTGACGTTTTCACTGAGGTGACTTGAGGTTAGTGTCCCAGGATAGCAGTTTTCAGTCCAGTCAGCTGACTAATAGTCAGTTTTGATTGGTTGTAATCTTTTATCTTTGTTCTGGCTGCCTCCGGTTTGAGGGTCTTTCAGCCAGTTTTGTTTTCTATACAAAAATAAGTTGTTTCAGGCAAACTTGCCTGTAACATAAGCAAATGTGTGGAGTGGAAAGAGGAAGTATTTTTATGGTCTGCCCCGGGCGACATTAACATCGCTACGGCAATGCAGTAGAGCATGCGGTGGGATATTAGTTTACCTCGCTGGTTCAAAGTGTAAACCTAATTTGTGCCAAAAAAGTCTATTGCTCTAATAGGCCTAAATATTTTTTTCTTTGCATCAACAACAGAATCACGAGCAACATTTTTAAAACTTGTTTTTGACAGAGTGAGCAAGTTTAGATGGATGAAAAATTAGTTACAATTTTGCTTTTTCAAATTCAAAGTAGTGCTTTCGTTTTTTTAAATCCCTAGATTTGTCGCCCCTAAATTCTAAATCTTTGGAGAATTCTTACTCAATTACTTGTCGTGTGAGGAGAAAAGAAATTAGGAAAGGTGTAGGTAACGTTGCAAAAAATGGCAAAGCTTTGTTAGCCAAAATACACGAAATATGTGGCGAATAAATTTGAGTGCCAGTGCAGATGCCCAGTGTTAAATTAAAAAGAATGTAGTGAAACAGGTAAATGGTAGATATAAAAAAACTTTAAAAGTTTGTTACTTCATTGGCAAATGATGTCGGCCTAAACGACGAAACACCTTGGCAAAAAAATGAATGATGGAAAGCAACCTTTCCTGTGGAGTTACCACTTTACTGTGCTGTTTTGGCCAGTGCTGCTGGGGCTGTATACACTCACCTACATCGACTGTGCT
>JGI24159J19872_10009143_pt1 | contig 12988 bp, 8 predicted proteins | sample Ectturendosymbi4_FD_19872 | JGI IMG/M metagenome (IMG submission 19872) | reverse complement strand
GAAAATCCGTCAAAAGGCGTTTCGTTGAAAACCTTGGCGGTTAATCCACGGGTATGAACGCAGTTGACCTTAAGCCGAAGGACGTCCTCGAAGTGTATTTAATTTAAACCCGCACTGATTGGAAACACAACAACAGGTATCACACTTCCGGTATTTGAAACATCATGCCAAGGCAGCGCGGTATCAATAACAGTGTGACGGAACGCATCGCATCCAAGGCCCAAAGACTATTCAGAATGCCGGTTGTGGTGGCGTAAAAACAACACAATTCACAGCGAAGTCCTTTCAAATTGATCACCTTCTCCCAAAGCCACTCGTCCGTGGTAAGATGGTACGAAAATGCGCGAAGGATCCCCACACCGTCATATGGCTTGCTCTGGTCAGCGGAAAGACGAGGCCCGTCTCCCACGCTGCTTTGTCCATCGGCGATCAGGGTGTCGACCGGCGCAGTGAACAAGCCCGCCGTCAGATCACTCAGGCTTTTGCTCGATCGCACAATGGCAGGTGGCCTGAGCGAAACGTTGTCAAGCAACGCGCTGACGTCCGACAAAGGCGCGCTTTCCGCCGGTTTGTTACTGTCGCCGATGCGATCACCAAGCGTGTCGGTTGTTTGTTCAGGGCTTGCTTCGTCATCCGAGCCGCTGTCTTCTTTGCTGCCGGAACTCTCCGTTTGTTCGGGTCCTTCTGATGTGGTTTGTTCCTTGCCTTCCATCATCTGCAACGTTCTCTCGGCTCTGCGCGCGATTCGAGAATATTCTTGTGACAACGGCGCAGAACAAAGACGCAAAGTCTACAGAAAACTAACAACGTGCTTTTGACTGAGATCGAAACATTTAAACAGCGAGAAGTTGACGAAATTGCGATCAAAGACATTCAACGCTTCTGACCATATTCGAAAAGGCTGCCATTCGGAACACCTGATTTGATCTTCAGTTGTTGGATGGGCAAGTTAACTTCAACAGCGTGAACAAACAATTAGAATACATGAATAGCATACCTGTACATGAGAGGGGTTCGGCGACCAGACCTGTGAGAAATTTTTGACGATGCAGAAACACCACGCAAGTTGTTTTCACTTCCGCGTTCTTCGAGTTCTTGCCCTGCGAAAATTTCGAACAATGAATGGTGAGATCAGACGTGCACATTGTAAAAAGTGTAGTGTCTACTACTTGTCTAATCATAAAAAAACGGAGGTTTTGTTCTTGAACCTACTTCCATTCCTGGCAATGTTGACATCACAGCATAGAAAAAAAATGCAGTCACCGTGAGTTTTGTTTCACACGCAGACCAGAAGATGCCGCTTGGTTAACGAAGTCATACAACATTCAACGCTGTTGGCATACGTCTTGTTCAAAGTGCCAGGCACATTTTTCGAGCTATCAAAACAATTACATCCCAACTTGAAAAGTTGACAAAAAAGCAGGAAGAAACNAACCTTCTTTTAATCGCTGTCCCCAGCTAACTCGCGAAGCTATGGAACTGGATAATGTCCGATCTCGAAACGTGTTATCCTGAAAAAAAGACAGCTTTAGTTGCTCAGCAACAGTACTAACAAGCCAAAGGTGATAAGACGAGATGCAAGACCGACGCCGAAGAGTTCTGCATAGCTCCAAGCAGAACACAAAATTTCTAGTTTCCCTATTTCAATCGCTTCTGTGGTTACACGAACACACCTGCGAAACACGGCCACCCCTGTGTGCAGCTTCCTCAGCCATGTTTGACCCAGGAAGCCTGTTCGATGACCTTCTACTGGTCGCAAGGATAGCGTTCAAGTCTCCGGTGAAAAATATCAGAGAAGAGTTGTTGCGACGAAGTCAACAAGTCAATCGATCCGCATCAAACGATCGGGAAAAATCACACGTTTCAAGCACAAGGCCAAAGTGGAAATTTGAAGAAACATGCAACGTGATCAGCCAACTGCGTTAAGGCTTGAGCAGGTGGCGCCCGGGAGAGAGGGAGTGCATAAAAAGATTGCTTGAACGAAAGAGGCAACAAAATCGATGAGGTCTGACGATCTGTCAAAACGCTTCATTCAGCTTACATCAACACTTTGGTAGGATTGACCTAAACGCGCTCAAAAAAAGAGAATGATATAATAATTTAAGCAATCACTGAAATATGCACGCTAGGTACAGTCGATAGAGAAAAGACAACTTTCAGGCGTAATCAGTTACCATACAGGCGAAACACTGAATTTACTCTGGACTGGTTTGTTGGGATGCAAGAGAAACCTATGCATGACGCACAGAGGTGTGACCGATGTTTGGCGAATAATAAAAAAATGTAATAATGCAAGACTACCAGCAGAAGGTCAGTCAAATGCAGAACGACAAAAAGTCTGCAGTATAGGGTACAAGGCTGAAAGGAGGTCGTAAGTCAGTGTTTTAAATTTTTTTTCAGGCTTTAGCAATTGCAATCTCAAAGTTTTTCAGACGCGGCCAGGCAAAACTTTACACCAGCAAATGAAAAACGGTGATGCGACGCGAGAAAATATCGTATCATTCGGTGCATTGTAACACTTTCGCATTTTCTGTTTACGCTGTTTAGAGGTATTTCGTTTACAAAGAGCTCCCGGCTGAGGTTCGCACTGAGTGAAACAACAGTCCCGTTGTCTGCGAGGCGCTCTGCCAGAAAGCACTGAGTGTTCAGCATTTGAGCGCACGTCCGGTGAGGCAGGGCCACAGAGAAATTTTACCAGTGGGTACGAAGACCGATACGGGCCCCAAACGCTTCTGGGGTTCTCGTCGAAACTTATATATAGGTGGTTTGTGTAGTAGTAAGAATATGGATAGAACAGCTAACATGCTAAGATTTAGAGGTAGATTAATTGTTATACTGGCAACTGGCTTACACTAGCATTTTTGGGCCTGATTGACTACAGAAAAGTGTATCGTGCTTACTTTCATTCTTTCCGCGCCCCAGTACCTACCGGGCCCGGATACGATGTACCTCTTGTACCCCCTCTCGAAGGGCCTGCGGTGAGGTCTTCCACTTTGTGTAACATACACGACAAAACTACCCACAATCGAAAGTAACGATGAAGAAGAGGGTTTTTCCGAAGAACATAAAAACCAAAACAAAAGATCACCTCGCTGTCGCTATCAGTGAAAGTTCTTTCGTCTGTTAATCGTATGTCAATTTCCTCAAGTTCGTCTTCGTCAACATCCACATCTGCGAAAATTTGTGTCAGGTTGTTAATATTCACCCAGAGAACGAATCACTGTTTACGATTCACTAAATAACAGATAAGGTCAATTGAAAAATATCATGCAAATTAAAAGATCGGAAATTGCAGGCGCCAGGCAATGCAATCACGCCATGCCAAGGGTGCTACATCTACATACATTTATTCAAAATGCTAGTGAGTTTTGTCGCATTTGTTGACTCGTACGGAAGAAATGGCATTGGCCTTTGCGAAAGCGACACAGAAGTTTGATTTCATGTCAAGGCGATGTCATACACACCTGAGCAAGTGGCTTGTAACTCAATACCAGTATCACGCGATTCGGTTGTTTCGCTGGCGGCTTTCACTTCCAAGGTTTCCGTAGAGATAGGTTGCTCGATTGTACCAACAGCACTGTGGCTTTCTTCGGCTACAGGTTGTTTCGATGCCACGTCGACCTTTTGTTCTGAGTGCGATGTTTTCAACGTGTCAGCTTCACATTGTTCCGCATCCGCCTCCGAATCCGAATTTTTTCCGAAGCCTGCTTGAGCTGGACTTGTTGCTACTTGCTGAATTAGATCACTGTGAAGCAGCATGTCCTTCGCTTTCACTGAAAGCTTGGAAACTTCGAGACCTGCGTTTCTTTCGTTGTCTTTGAACGAGCCGGACTCCTCGCTTCGGAGCGCATTCGTTACTTCACCATCCGGCGGAGAAATAGCTTCTTCGGGCTCATCCGAATCCATCGAAGAAACTTTTATGTCAGCTGCCGCTGAAGCGATCTCCTCGTTTACAGTTGACCGCTCGATGCTTCCAGATACATCTACAGGTACGATCACATCGTGCGGAGCGATCGGCATTTTAACTGCATGCATGATTACGTATTTAAAAAGAGCTATGTTCTACAACACGCGAGACAAGGATTTGAAAGTGAGGATTAGATCGGAAAATGAAGGGACAGATGCACAAAACGAAAGATTGTTCGAAAGTAGTTTTTGAGACGACAATCGCAAGCAGGAAAAGAATTTTGAAAATACTGACAAGAAACTCTGTCCAGTAGTGACCCAGAAATGCATAGCTTGATTAGACAATAGTTTTGTTGACGTACAACACAAGACAGAACACTTGTTACCCACACAGTAAGCTATATATATATATATATACGTTTTCAATCAAGTCACTTGTTCAATATGCACTGTTGGTTAGGAGGGTGCTATCGCAAGTACAAGCGGTATTACAGCATGACGCTTCGTGACAAAGCGCACAGCTGTGAAATTCACAGAGCCCTTAATGTCCAGCGTCTTCTCCGAATCGATAAATCCCAGCTACGATGGTTCGGTCACGTGCAGTGTTTTTTAAGACGTTTTGGGAGACCCAAGCGGCCTCACAAAATACAGCAGAACCTCTCTGTATAACCACCACCAAAATACCTTGCTTTATAACCATCTCGGTATTTAGATAAAGTAGTTGGGGTTTCGTGAAATATCTTAGCGGTCACCAAGGTCAAACCTTAAAAGATCACGTGACATTTCACGAAACGGGGAAAAGAATGACAAGGCCTGCTGGCTACACCTATGGGAGAGTGGCCCAGAGGTCGACCAAGGACCACATGACGTGATTAAATCTCCGACCTTGCTTGGTTCCGTCTTGGTGTGGAGCTAGCAGAACTATCGGAGTTTGCTAAAAACTTCAATTATTTGGAGTCCTAGAACTACTGCCTCCGCGATCTCCGCAGACGAAAAACGGGTGTGAAAATGAATGAATAATTAGTAGTGTCAAGACCAGGCAGTTTCCTCAAATTTACACCAACTTCAAGTCTTCCCTGTCTATTACAAGTTTCACGACAAGCTTTCTGAGGTAAGCACAGTTATCAATCTCGGGCACCAAGAATGTATCGACGCGAAGGTTACAAACGGAAGGGGTAATCCACAAGTATGATTTTTAGGCCAAGTGCTTCTACTTGATTAAGCATCGTTAAATCGCTGCACACATTTCAGAATGCGTATGTACTGGTATTACACATTCATTGCTCATGGCAAATCGCTAATATGCAGTATTTTTGTTCAAGTCAGGCCTTGACAGGACAATGTTCACAGAAAATTATAAAAGAGCATGCTTCAAGCTTACAATCGCGCACAAGTTGTAGGTTTCGTTNAACTGAAAGTAATACGAAAAATTGTGAAAAGTGCAGCAGCTTCTGACCAAGTTGATTATAACGTTCTTATTCCAAAAATGAAGAGAAAACNTTCTCGGACAAGGCATGAAAGCCTTTTAAAAAATTTAGACTGAAAAATTTCAACATTTGCCAGAGTGAAATCCACTCGGCAGTTTTTAAGTGTTTTGGCACGAAAATCGTATGAGTTAGCAAATCACTTAGCTTTGATTTTTAACTGAAAACTCATCAACTAGCTTACCGATAAGCGTTATTTAAATTTTTCCTAGAAGTTGGCCTGACGTCTATCGGACTTTCTCAGGTATAACTCTTAGCACCAGGCTAGGAAATTATGCGCGCGACCAAGCTTCGCACAATCACGTGCTCAGACGTCAACGCCTGATGATGAGTGAGTTATTTCCCAAAACCATGTTGGCACAAATTGCTTTTTTATTCCTGTTCTAACAGATATGTCAAACAAGTCTAAGCACCGTATTTCCAAGACCTGCGCTTGGTGGATTGCTGACGCGTTTACACGAACATGTCACAGTGACATTCTACAAATAACCGTCATTTTGTTATTGTTCATTGAGTTGCTGCTGGTAAATTCTTCATATATGCAAAGCCTGCAAATGGTAAATTCGTGACAGCCTACAGACTAAGTTTGGGGGTAGCTACAGTGACGTGGTACCAGGTCTTCTTTAGCAGTGGTAGTCTCAAAAAGCTTGAAGCTATAGCTAGTGTACATTATTGAAATTACGGTTTCAATGTCGGAGCTTCGAAGCAAGAAGGCATCACATCCCAGACACTAGATTCATTTGAGACAGATGTTTTTCGTACTAGAGCGTCTCTGCTATCAGATCAAAAGATTACGTTCCATGCCATTGGTCACGATGCAATCTAAAATACTAGCCTATCGATCACACGTCGATTAAAGCCAATCTCTTGACCGATACCAGCTGCGTTCGTCCGTGTCAAAATACCCATGACTTGAACAACAGCAGATTTAGTATCAGGCCGATTGTTGCAGATTAGGCAAGCATAGTTAAATTGTACAAGTCAGCCAATCAAGAGAGGCACGATAGGCAAGAGGAAAAGATTGCAAGCAAATTCATGGCAGATATACCTGACGCGCCTTCTTCGGATTTTCCATCAGCTTTTGAGCTTGTTTCGGAAGACGAAGGTCGACTCTTGGCACCGCGCACAGTTCTCGAGCCAGTGGGGAGGATGGTTTCCGATTTACCTGCCGAGAGTCGCATTTTTCGCTTAACTTTCGTTGATTGCGGCATCGCTTGCGCAAGCAGCTCTGCTTCGATGGACGTTATATCGCTGGAGGTGAGCGACACAGCGCTGGCACTGTGCAAGACTTCGCACGAGAGATCCGGATCAGGTTTTTCGACGTAGTCTGGCGGCTTTCGCTTATCTGCGCCTCCAAACGATGTGTCCGATGATCCAGTTTCAACTGCAGAATGATTGTTGTTCGAGTTTGACGGTGCCTCGCCGGTATGGCTCGCGCCGGGAGGCGCAGATGCAGTGTTCAAGATATCGTCTTCCGCAGACGTAGTTTCATTGTCAACACTTAGAGCGTCAACAACAACGGCGGCGTTCGGTGTTGAACGGGACGATGCCAGAGGTTTCGCCATCGCGCTAACGGCGGCATCGTCGCTCGAGGTCGAAGGGCTGGCAGTGCTCTGTGCCGAGCAACTGTCGCCCAAGCAACTCGTGTAACCCGAAGAACTTATCGCAACCGCTGCGGCGGCGTCGCTGTCGCCGTCGGCGGAACACTTCACGTCATGCAGCAGGCTGTCAACGCTGTGTGACGTCACGTCGCCCGCGGACGACGGTCGATTAGAGCTTTGCGAGGTCGTCCTGATCCTCCCACTGCCGCGACGACAAACACGCGGGGAAAGGACGGCGTCCACATCGGTTGGCGCTGCCGTTAACGTCAGCTTGAAAAAGAAGCATGTTTGCATGATTGTTGCCATAACAGCAAGCTCGATACAAAAAGCTGTTCGTACATTCTCAACACATACAGGCAACGAATCAACCGGAAAGTAATCATTCCTTTCCAGTTTTGGGTGAAATGGTCTTGAAGACATTTTACACCAATATTGATTTTTGCAACGAAAAAAATTTGTGTGGACCGACCTGCTACCTGTGTTCCTTTAGATAGGGTTAACTATCGACATAAGCGCACGAAACGAGGTGATGGGGCGGTCGTTCCTCGGTTAGGGGAAAATATTACATTTAGGGAACTAGCGGCTTACTTTCATGGCAAGTAATTGATTCGAATTCTGACTCTAGTTACCAACTGAAAAGAGGAAATTAGGACAAATTCGCCGAATGGTGCAGCCACGTGTAACAGAAGTGAAGTGCGAGCAAAACTTTGAACGTGGGAAAAGGTGTGGATGAACTTTGAGGGTCTTCTGGAAATTTTTAAGGAACCAAACGGGAGTTGCAAGTTTAGCCTGAAAAGTTAAGCAAGCTATGCTTGTACTCAAACCAGAGCGAACGAATCCCGTAAAGCGAAATCGGGGCAGCTTGGAAACTTGATCACGCAAACGCTCTTCGCTATTCAGACGCTTAGAGCATCGCTGCTGTTCAGTGTTGCACTTCAAAACATTAAAGTTTTCCAACTGATCAAAAGCGACTTGATCCAAAAATTTCAAGTTTGAACCGGGAACAGGTACGATTTTTAAACTTACCCCACGATCGTCACTTTCGTCCGTTTCGTTGACAAAAGCGCCAGGAACCGTTTCCTTTATATCGGCAACAGTGTGGCATCTGAAAAACCCAAAGAAATCCGCACGATTAAAACAGAAAAGGAATTTGAATGACTAACTCAAATTTGAAATGCAAAAATTCGAATTCGAAATAAAAAGTAATACACAGCACGCAAAGAGAAAACGCCAACCTATAACACAAGTTAACTTTACCATGCAACAAACAAGCAAACAAAGAAACAAAATTTGATGCAGTGCAGCTTTACCGTCGGACAAGTTGATCCACTACGCTTGTTTTATCGAATGCAGGGCACGATGATCTTCTGCTTGTTTTGATCAACTCAGCCAGTCTGTTGCAAACGACGTGAATAATTTTCGGTGTGTGCTTCAGCTCTCTTGATTCGAAACCGTGCAGCAAATGTCGTTGGCGAATTAAAAATTGTTTCAGTGAAAGGCGTTTGGATTGTGGAACAACCTGGAAGAGTATGCATCGCAACACTTCGAACATTATTTTCCTACAAGAGGAATTATTGCTCGTACACTGCAATGAAAATACTTACCTGGGGAAAGACAATACGTAGAGGTCGCAAGAACTGCGCAAATTCAAGAACACATGCAATCTGGCCTCGCGTCTGGATTGAGTTGCTTCGCTTTTGCCGTACGCGCAGAATTGCCGGACCTGATTCCATGCGATGAGCGAATACCAGGTAGCATGCGATCAACACACCTGAAAAAAGTTCAACGCAAATGCGTTAAATCGTGACTTGCTTGAAAAACACGGTTGAAAGATTCGTTCTAACATGCCACCCACTAATTGTGCAAAAGTCCACAGGCAGATCACAAGCAATGTAATTATTGAACCTGAAGGTGACGGCTTGACATTTTTTGCCATATCTGTACGCGCATCGGCGAAAGACAATTCACATCTACCAGCGTATCTACCAATCCAATCCCTCACACCTACCAGCGCAAGCCCTCATGGCACCAGGCTGTACTTCGATATTACACAATTCAAGTGCACTTCGTGCGTCAATTACGTTCCACAGTTCGCATCAACATAATCAGAACGAGGAAATTTGAATATTTTATCACCACTCATCCGTAACTTAGGTAACAAAGTCAGCCAGAACTTCACCACCGTTGACAGCTACAACGCATTATCAGCCGCCGCCAACCTTTGCCTGTAACCTGCTAAAACGGTTTTTGGAAAAAGGCAAAATCCTTGCTTTCGGCCAAAGATATAGACTACTATTTAAATCTGCTAATAACTGCCTCTATGGACTGGGAATACATTGCAATAGACATGAATGACAACTTTTGATAGACCACAACAGCCATCGTAAAAATTGAAGTATTTGTACACAGATATAAAAAAAGGTCCAAGTGTACTTAAAACCACCCTCAAATCAATCACTCACAAAAGTCAATTATATTCCAGTGAAAAGCAGTTCCCGGCTAATAAAATTCAAAAATATTTTTGAGTGGCATACACTCATTTTTTTATCATGCAATTTAAAAGGTATTTTGAAAAGGCTTCACGAAACAACCAGTGGGTCTCATAAAATCTTTTGTTCAAGAAAATTTTTAAAACTTTACTTCAATACCTGTTCTACCCAAGCCAGCGTGACAATGCACTGCTACTCTTCCTTCTTCCAACGCAAAGCACATGACTTTCACCATGTCGAGCACCGTGTGCAGTGAAGTAACACCATAGTCCTTCCATCCAAAGTTATAGAAAAATACTAAAAAAAAAACATTTATCGTTGCAGAATTTTTTTTTTTTTCAGATGTGTGAACTGCAAGTGCGCAAAATCCAAAAACACAACCTAAAATAGTTCAGTTCAGTTTCGTTTGTACTCGCTTTTGCCCTCATTTCGGAGTGTCAGGTGTTGTCTGCGGCGCCCATCTCCGCTTGCTTGCGCCGTAGGCCACGCGGCTGCTTTCGCAGTGAATGCAATGGTAGCACAGGGCGTGAACCGTTCGACGCCGAGCACAAGGCTGGACAACCCGCAAGTACCTTTTCTTAGTCTTCGGTACGACCCGACCAGGAATCGAACCCAACCTAGCTTTGGTGGCGCGTGCTCAACCAAATTGCACTACCTAAAATTGTGTCAATCCTATAACTACTGTCTTTCAGAGGCAATGCATGTTCAGGGTTTAACATTGAACGCAAAGGTGCGGACATGGCATTTTCGAAGAATCTCAACAGTGTCGTTCAGAAGAGAGTCTGTTCAAAATCTGCTCTCTCACCACAGACGTTTGAAACAAGCCGAATGAAATATATTGAGTGTCTGAATAAAACAACTCTACATTAATTCATACAATGATGCGCAAGATGGTAATTTATACAAGTCTTTTGCAGATGTTACTTACTGTCATTGTCCATAAATTCTTTTGGATTGTAGGTAAAGAGACTATCTTTATTGAGAGGAGGGCCGCAACTAGCATGTTCTCCTGGTCTCTGAAGATTGATTATTGAGCATATGTTGTGCCTGTGAATAAAAAACTGATAAAAGTTTAGAATTAGTTTCTTCCACGTTTAATGAATCTTATGTGTTTGAAAACTTGTTTCTGATACTTCAAAAAAAAAACTCTAAACTCTTGAAGTAATGTAAGTACACACAATGCAAAATTTTCATTCCTGTCGTACCTTTTAAATTGTCCAATCATATCATACTTAGCAATGATTTCTGTCGAAGGCCTTGACATTGCAACAACGTCATCTAAAACCCTTCAGAAAAAAACAACCAAAATTTGTAACAACTGTACAATGTAACACACCGTACTATGCTCAGGTTAGTCAAAGTCAGCATGCCTTACCATGATGAAAAAACACCTTTTATTGCTTGCTCATCATCACTCCACCTTGCAGGATTTTCCCACTTGCAATTTCGCCCACCACATGCCATTGAACACTGCATGGAGCCAGGTATTGCTTGTCGAATACGCTCCCCAAATCTGGTGTACTTTGCTTCAGGAACTCCTAAGGAAAATTGACAACAGAAGTGGTTGGCAGGCCACCAAATAATTTTAGGCTTTCACTGCACTATCAAACACTTTTTGAATGCAAGGATAAATAGCACGGGCTAACACTACTCAAAAGAGGTAGCATTAGAGGGGATTTGAAGAATACACAAACAATATACAGGTAACACTATAACAGCATATAAACTCACATACCATCATCAAGATGTGTTTCTGCATCAAGTTGATATTGTTTACTTTTCTCCATAGACCTTCACACTACAGTGATTTACAAAATTTACTTCAAACAGCAAACACTACTGTGCATCAGTACCATACTGGCTATCTAAGGAAGCCTGTAGCACATTAAAAAGAAATCTTGATGCCTGCAACACATTTCTGCAAAAATTGTATGTTCTACATAAATTTGATTGATATTATGCATTATTCTATGTTGTGCTACTTTGCAGACAGATGGAAAGGCCTTAGGGCAGTGGTTCCCAAATTTGTTTGAGCCGTTACCCAAATCAAGGTTATGATTATGTCCTATTGCCCTCAATATTTTACAGTGATCACTCATAATACAAAACAAAATTATGGTTTTGGTTCCGCGTCACCCCTTAAAGAATTGCGTATTACCCCGGGGGATAATTTACCACCAGTTTGGGAACTACTGCCTTAGGGGATGAATAATATAGGCAATTAATAGCATCATCTGTTTGTTTTTCAATGAATTTTTTTCACAGATAAAAAAAGACTTATCATGTTTCGATACACCAAAGAGATGTATTCATTTTTATTACCACTATCATTTCATATCAAAATAATCCAAGGCTTCTATTTTCCAGGCAAATCATGGCTTAGACTCTTCAGAGCTCAAATTTTTATTTATCAGCTTCAATGGATCACACAGCAAGATATTCTGTGCAGCAGAGGATCAAGCCTACAGAGGCCTATTTTATGTCATCCACACCTCCTGGACAAATACAGGGAGACAGGAAGTGTAAAGGATAACATTTAAGGTTGCAGTGACCAGCAATGATCAGTCAAGACACAAAATCACATTGTGACTGTGAGACGATGTTGGAGCAGTCTCCAAGCAAATCAACGAGATGTTTGTTCCAAGAGATAGATCTTTCAAGAGTTCTTTTATGTGCATAATGCATCAGGATCTTCACCTGTTTCTGTATAAGATACAAATTTACAACTTCAGACCAATGCAAATAGGGCTGAGAGATGTGCCTTGGGGCAAACCAACAGTCAGCGAATTGAAGATCAGCCTATTTTCTTGGATTAATTTTTTCAGTGATGAGGGAAATTTCAACCTTAGTGGTCACATGAACAAATAGAATTTGCACTTTTGAGCTCAGGCTGAGCCTAATGAGCATCAGCAATCAGTATTGTCCACTTAGTGTGGAGAAAGTGACTGGTGTGCACTGGATCACAATGCATCATCGGGCCATACTGGTTCGAGGATGCTGATGGTAACTGTGAGCACAGAATGATACATTAATCTAATGACAAAAAAACTCATCCCGGCACTGAGGCGGAAGCGACAAGTGGACATGGATATTGTGATTTTTCAGAAGAATGGAGCAACACTACATTGCTCGAATGCTTCACTGAATACCTTCATCATTACTTCCCTGGAGACAAGCTCATCTCCCATCATACACACCACCCTTGGCCTGCACATTCTCTAAACCTATCTCTTTGGATTATTTTCTGTGGAGGATACCTAATTGATAGGGTCTATGCTAACAATTCCCAAACTATTAAAGTGCTCAAGAATAACATTTGAACAGGGAATTCCCTATGAGATGCTGTACAGGGTCATTACAAACTTAAATGTGTGAGTAATCACAGTGATTCAGTGCTAACAACAATTTTATTTTTTTTTACCTCAACGCAAGTACACTTAACAATACAGACACAGTAAGGCCGGGAGGCGGCAAAAAGACACTTCGGTCATCCCGTCTGCCACCACCC
>JGI24159J19872_10009140_pt1 | contig 12990 bp, 6 predicted proteins | sample Ectturendosymbi4_FD_19872 | JGI IMG/M metagenome (IMG submission 19872) | reverse complement strand
TTTTTTGTGAAGAAAAACAGAAAGTAGGTCTATTCGTGTACCACCTTGAAGGCCTTCGCGTACCACTAGTGGTACGCGTACCACAGTTTGAGAACCACTGAGATAGAGCAAAGGAATTAATTGTTGTATTCAACCACAACGTCATAAACTTGTATTTTACTGCAAATAAGAGCACTATGTATGCATACGAGTTACTCTGATAAAGTATACGAGCTTCTATGATAGAGTTTTCACCTGTTTGCATAATTCGTCACTTCGCCTAATTCGTCACTTTTTTCTAATCCCCTTGAGTTGACGAATTAAGGCCAATCTACACTGAGCACGTGCCAGGAGTTGCCAGGCGTAATCCTTAGTTTGTTTTGTTGCGTCGGGTAATTCTGCGCTCGTGCACGACTCGGCACTGCAGCTCCTGGGCGCAATAAAACAAACAAAGAATCGTGCGCGGCTACTCCTGGCAACTTCTCAGTGTAGATTGGCCTTTAAGCACATTCTACTGTATTGTGTGTCTGCATCAGTCCGACGCCGGTGTTGCATGCCAGAGAAGTCTGACGGGCTGCTTTTTAAGCAGGCATTGTACGTTGGAAGGATCGTTTCCAAGGGGAGGGGGGTACAAGCGTTTAAATTTCATTTCACCAACTCCGAAACTAAAACATTTTTCTACTAATGAGTTAATAGAAAAATATCAAATTTCAAAAACCACGCGTCCTTGGCTCCTCACGTCTCCCATTCCGACGCCCATGCAAGGGGATTCACCGAACAGCAACAGTTCGAATCATGTTCGACATGCGTGCAATAAGAATGGGTAAACTGACAGGTTAACACGCGCTTGTTTGTAGTTTTAGCACACAGTTTGTGAACACTTGTTCTTTGGAGTGTGGCAGGAAAAGTGAGGTCACCACAGGTTGGGCAATACATCCAGCAACGGCTGCAAACAGACGGTAAATCGTCGGTTATATTCTTATCCGTTGATAACTTGTTCCGGGAATTGTACGCATGCGTGTGTTTATTTGATTTTGTTTCGTTGCGTTCTGTAACTTGTTTTGGCAAAAAGTGTTTGTACGAAGTAACGAAGAATTGAAAAGTGCACATTTTGATGCTTTGTTTAACCGATGCATTACACCATAGTTACAACGCGCACGTCACATGATTAATTTGAAATCTGATTAGCAACGTAATAAGGCACAAGAAGTCTTAACAACGCACGTAGAATTGCAAGGTCCACATACAAAGTCACAATCACGCATTCTCCTTGAACATACAAATGTCAGTAAGCATCGTTCACGCGAAAAGGAAGCGTTGGGCATCTGCTCAAAATTGCAGGTTGGCAACAATGGCATGTGGGCCTTTCAGTTTCCGCAATACCTTGTATTGCAAATAATGCATTGCATTAAAGTAAGAGATTGGAATGTACGCGGTTCATTCGCAACGCAAACAGCAGCCCACGTAAATTGCAGTGTGACTGAATTCAACACAACTTGGGCGCTGCAGCAAACGCGGAGGACAAACGGGTTTCATATCAATTTGCGGTCACGTGATGGGAAAATACACGAATGAATCAAATCGTATCTGACAGTCACGTAAATAACCAATAGGGACTTGAAAACAAGCATGAAACAGCGCTCGTGACATCACACACACCTAGCGCTCGCGATAAAGAGATGAAAGGATGACGTAGGATCGCGTGCATGGCCTGGCCACGTATACCAAGGCCTCCTAGATAATGTTTAACTAGGAGGCCTTGCCTATACACGTAGGTTAAGATGCCCAGCGATTATTCGAATAAAAAGTCTGGGTTCTCCACAAAAGCTGAAAAAAGGTCGTTCCTGGTACCTTGGCGAAAACTTTGAAAGAATTGGACTGCATGGGTTGTGTGCGAACCAAAGCCTAAATCCTCGGCGAGGTTTACCAAAGTTAAAACCGAATCAAGTGAAAAGAGTGGGAAAGCATTTAAATCGTTTTAATGGCGCGACTTTGTTATTTTTGTGTTTTAGATTGTGATTTGTGTGCTGTTCCCCACGGACGCTATGACACCGAATTTCGCGCAGTGATCTTGAAGCTTGCTATATCCCGGGATTCTTTTCTATGGAGAAAGTGTCACCTTGTTCTTGTTTCGTAATAACGTTTTTTTCTTGTGTTCATATCGATGTAATTGCGCTATATCACTTGCAAATCAAGAAGTAGCAGTCGTAATACTCAAAATAAACGGTGATATAAAAATTATTTAACTGACAACCTACGAGTTAAAGCAGTAGGTCCAAGCAAGCAAACCCGCAGATATACAGTAGATTCCGGTTACATAGCTTATAGCAAGTTTATCAAACGATTCACAAATTATCGGTCGACTAGAGACGATATTTTAACTTTCGTAGTTGGTGAATTCCCGCACAGTGTAACCGTTGAGCCTCTCGGGAATAATCAGAACCGATCGAAGTTCGAGTTTGCTGAGAATGGGTGTTTTTAACCCAGAAACGTATCAGAGCCAATCAGATAAACTAAATTTTCACACAATGTTTATCCCATTATCAGTATGCACAACACAGCCTGAAAAGCTAACCTCAGTAAATTCAAAAAGTTAGCTAAAAAACGACTTAAAAATGGCAGTTTAATCTAAACCTTCGAAAAAGACCAAAAAACTACAGAGAGACGTTTTTCTGGGCAACACAGGGTTTTCCGATGTACCAGCATTTCGTTTGTAGTTCTCAATTCAAAATATAAAAGATATGTCACGACAACAAGCATGCTGTAAACTTAGTATGTTGCATTTTAATCAAAATATGACTGCATCACCTCACCTGTTTCTGAAGTTAAACGCCGTTTCAAAATCATTTCTTTGCAAGTGTCAATTGCTCCATATTTTTTTGTTGTAACAACAGATGTAGACAGACATATCGACAAATGGGTTTTGTGTCGCCAGTCACCATTCTACGTCTCTTTCCTAAAGAACTACTTGTATGTAAACATTCTCTGGTATGTAATTGTGTTTTGATCAGTTGTCACATTTTGAGCATGCGCTGTCGTTGACTTACTCAGATATGCCGAATTTTTAATTAATGGTTCTGTGTGGAACTTTTAATGCCAGTCGCAGGAGTGTGTGACCATTTGCTGACCGAGGTGAAGTTACAGAACACATCTTTGGCGCCCTCGTGTGTAAACATTTTGTCATAAGACATTAAGAAATCAAAACTTACTTCATGTATCCATAAAAATTGTGCTGTTGCCATGCTACTTGCAACCACTCAGTTTTCTAAAAGCGGAACAATCGGTTTGATTCGGTTGTATCAACTACTACATAGATAGCTCAATACACACAGATTTTCCACTTTTCTCTGCTGCATTGACTTGCAGCTGCATTGGCTCAATAATGCAAATAAATACTTTTTGCTTCACATGGTAAAATATGCAAGTCCATTAGTTTAAACATTTTGAGACTTCCTACTGTATGACTACCTCACACTTGGTTCATCATAAATAGCTTGATCCGTTACATCTGCAAAGTCTTCTGATTTGCAACAGACAAAAAAACTGTAGAAAGACTATTTCTGATTGCCCATAGATGGACTAGCCACATGACCAATCGGTCAACAAATCTGCCCTCAATGAAAAAGAGATACCAGATCAAAGTTGACAACATCGACAAGAAAGTCAGAAGCGCTGATGCAACGAATGAATCCCGCGACATTTCAAGCGGTCAAAAAAAAGGAAAAAGCGATATGGAAAAAGCGGTGGGAGAGAACAACGATAAAACTTATTCAAACTGATTTAATGGCAGAAACAATCGTTGCTAAAAAATCATGCTGTTGAAAAACCCGAGACAATCAAGAAAGCATCCGACATCTGCTGGGCACAAACAGGCATATGCGTAGCTGTGGAGTCTGGGAACCACTGTAGTGACGGCGCCTTGACTGGGAACAACGATGGAGACGTAGTGCAATTGGTGATCTTTATTCTTAAACGGAAAACGAACGAACAGGCTTGAGACGTTTCGAAGCATAACAAATTACTAACTCTGGCTTTCGTAATAACTTCAAGCTGGCTCTCACGCTAGACTCAGACACATGTTGACTCTCGTCGCGTTCACACATTCTGTTCCTCTTTTCGCGTCCCCCGCGCGAGTTCAAAGTAAGTGATTTAAGAGGACGCATCGCGCCGCCGCGCAAGTTGCGTTCGGTAAGCAATCCGCGCCTTGACCAGGCTGCGGGTCGAAGCAAGGTCCGCTACATGGCCAGGGAGCCTAGGGGGCCATAACTCTCCAAATGTTTAGAACATATAGTCATTTTGTGCTTTGAGAGGCGGTATCCCAAACGAAATAGTGCTATTCGCCTAAAATCAAACATTTTGGACCCTCCAAATTTTTTGCCCCCCAAAACTTTTAGGCTGGCTAGTGGCTACGCTACTGCAAAATGGGTCTTTATCGTTGTTGAAAGCGTTCAGTGTCGCGAAAAATCCTTTATCCCACGATGCTTGCAGTTGAAATAAAAAATCTCGCTGCAAACAAACATTGCTGTGCTTTCTAAAGGTATTGGGCTGCTGGGGAGTGCTAATTTGGAATGCGTTTTTGGTGCCGCAATGCAGGCAATCGAATCAAGCTGAATGACAGATCGTTCTACAATAATGGTGGGCAAACCGCAGACTGCGAAACCACTAGCGATTGTATTTCAAAATTTCCTTAAAATTGCCTTTGTATACCGAAGCAAGACTTTTCTGGTGAAAGAAAATTGCAGTGATCTGCAACAGAAAACAAAAAGCAAAAATGAGTTGCTTCTAATACACGAATATATACGTTGTAAAACTTTGCAGGAACTTTTGTTCCTAAACAAAAAATTTTGAGTCGTTCCTAAAAATAAGCTGAGCACCAAAAAGTTCTCGAATCGACACTCATGATTGTTACCATAGCAGCTTTACCATTAAGAAAGGAGAGATCTAAACTGATGAACGCTTACAGTGGTGTAGCATTTCAGCAACACTTCAAATAGAATCTATTTGAATAAGATTTCAGGACTGTATTGGAGAGTTACGTGAAATCGAATTCTTGTTAAACGGATTTGTTGATGGATTCGATTGCGTCACCAAATTTACTTATACGCAGATGTAAGCTCGAATCATTGCAAAGTTACGAAAGCAGAGCCCAGTTGACTGATTCCTTGAATTTTTGCAACAAACCTAGAGCTTCTATTTAAGCGGTTCCCAACCGGGGATTCCCAGACCCCCGAGAGTCCCACACAAGACTTACGGGGATGTTAAATGCGATTTTTGAGGATGAGAGTTTGGATGTTCTTGAATGCGTTTTTTTCACGAAAAGCGAGATTTATGAAAGCTTGCAAGTGCTATTAATTGAAAGAACATAATCCACCCTAATCATTCCAGCTAACGTTACTAATTTAACAATTTGAAATGCTATTTCTGCTTCACGCTGTGGTTACCACGCAGAAGACGGCCGATGATGCGAATGTAAGTGTGTTGTGACGTTGAAATGTTTATTGCGCAATTATGGCGAGATTGCTGTTTGACGCTGCAGAACTCGAATTTTATATTCAACGATGTAAAATTACCAGAAATTGAACACAAACGCACCGTCTGTTCCAGTTCCCCTTGCGCTAACACAGGACCGCGACCAGCTGATATTTTCGGGTGGGGAATGATTGAAATTGTTTTACCTAACAACTAAAAAATGTTTTGGCCCTTTCAAGATATTTTTTAAAATTTTGGTGAAATTGCACGATTGCCAGCCCCTTGATTGCGGGCCTGCGATAACATATTTGTGCGGATCTGGATTTTCCTCTTTACTTTATTAGAAAAACAATTATTGGAATCGTTTGAACCCCACGAAAGATTTTCGCAGGGCTCTGAGCGGCTTAACTGTGTGCCAAGGTATGAGCGAATAATTTAAGAGAAGCAGCAAGAAAAAAGTCAGTAGGTTTGTTTCTAATGACGATCTAATGATATGAATGTTAAACAGTAGGACTGAGTGTTTTCTTTTGCGTTGTCAGTATGTATTACGAGCAATAAGTTTAGAAGTGAAGGCACTGCAAAATCGGACTGTTTTTGTGATTTCCACGCTTTTTTTTATGCGAACGTGACTTTATTTTTATGAAAGGGGTTCCAATTTCAAAAAAGGTTGGGAACCTATGTTCTACTTGTTTCTGCAACCGCAACTGCTACTCAACCAGGACGTACGTATGAAGATTTCACGTTATGAAGATTTCGTGTTCATGTGAAGGTTTTAGAAGGTTTCAACTTCGTATAAAGGTTTCGCCTTCGTTTCACGCTTTGAAATAGGCAAAAATCATGCTGGTCAAGGTCATGGCGAGGGCAACAGTGACAAACGTTCAACACAAATACTCGAGGCTTTTAGACTGTTTGAATAATTCACCACGTCACTAAAGCTGATAGGCTGTGTTCGATTCCCTGTCGGGTCACACTGAAGACTTGAATGACACTCTTTGCGGCCTGTCCAGCCTCGTTCTCGGAGTTAATGGGTTGCAAGGTAAAGGTTAACACGCTGTGCTTCCATTGACTCGCCACCAATGCAGCATTCACTACGAAAGCGTACACCACGTGGAAATATTGAATCATATCGAATCTTTGCAAAGTATAAATCATTTAAGACTACTTGGTTTGCAAACATAATATCTTGGATCTTACTTTTTTCTTGTGGCGCTTTCTGTATTTCTGCGTTGAGCGTTTACAGTGGTCAAATAAACACAAGTAAAATTAGTTGATGTTCTTCCCCTCCGTGGCATGATTTCACTACTTTCGGGGCCGTATGTTGCAGGTATAGTACAGTGCACTATAATATAAAGTTTGCAGTTTTGGAAGTGCTGATGTCTGTCAGCTGGTAAGTCACCAGTTAACACGAAATATAAAACCTGGATAAATTAATTCAAACTCCTACATGCATAGGCAGTAGTCTTACTGTATCAATTTGAAAGGTGACAATCAAAGACGTCTATACTTTTGCCATCCAATATAGAAAAATGTCTAATGTCGTTTGTAATTAGCTGCACAGATCTGTTAAAAACATGTGTTTTTGATGTTGTGGTATTGTATGGACATGGAATCAGTATGTTTGGGTACTGTAGTTACATCACACACCTTGAAATGTAGGTTAGATATTGTAGTAGCACTGTATAGTAGCTAACACCTATTGTGTGTGATGTATTCATTGGCAAGGGCGTACGCAAGGGGGGTTTTGGGGTTAAAACCCGCCCTAGAACTTGATACTTTACAAAAACTTTATTACCTGCGCAAAGGAGATTAATTGTTTTCGCATACTTTTTACTTGTTAATTGGTCGACTTAATGCAAATACCACGCAAATAAACCTGCGTGCAAATTTCAAGGAACATTGTAAATGGGCCCAAGAGTAATAATTAGGTTTCGGTGGGAATCTGCGTTATCGTCTGCGTCCAGAAACCATCTCATCACTTTTTGCGGACCTTTCGTCCACTACGCATGTTTAAGATTGTGTTCCGCCATAGTTCACTTAATCCGGAACAATTGCATTTATTTTGTCGGCTATAGCTGATCAACGCATGCGCTGATCGCATTGGCTACATTACCAATTTCTGTAGAATGATAGAACTGTTTCACGGGGTCAAAAACAGCAGTTGTTAACATAGAAGCATTCAGGCATTTGATGATGCCCCAGCAGGGAAAAAGGAAAACTAAGAGTTTGCTGGACTTCTATACATAACAAAAAATCGAAAAAGTTTCTTGCGTATTTTAAGCGCATCCTCAATTCTTGTGTAGTTTAGCAAGATTCGATATTGCAAACCGGGGTGTGCGCCAGCCAGTCCAGTCGCACACCTATTCTCGACTGCTCGTATTCGACAAGACATTAGCACAGCCTGATATTGCAGTTGTAGATTGCTCTGACGCAGTGATGAGTGTGTTTTACTCGCCTATTTTAACACGCAGCCTGGTATTTTTGCAGTTATGAACTGCTGTGTCGTAGCGTTGTTTATATTTTCCTCCGATATTCTAACTTGAGCGCTGATAGTTTGTATTCAGTGAAATGACACAAAATAAGGGAATGCTTGTAGAAGAATATGCATATTATGTCAATAAACTTTGTCATAACATTGGTTTGGAAACATGAATATGTCGTCAAATTGTGACGTCACAACCAAATACAAATGACCCCTATATGCCACTGAATGAAACTCCCCATGAAAATTTTCTGCGTACACCGCTGTTCATTGGTCATTTGCAATAGTTATGGAAACATTTACTTAATATTTTAAAGGGATCAAGACACCACGAGAGTGATGCAGCGATCAAATTCAGCTGCGTCACCCTTGTGGTGTGTTGATGCTGAAATGTGGATATGTGCAGTCAGCATCATCGCAATGTCGTGAAAGCAGCATGTGGCAGACTGATTCCACGAAGGCTCAACTGCAAACCTAGAGGTTTACTTTCAAAGGGAATGAACGTATGACTGAAATGAAAATATTCGTAGTATGTGCATGTTTTGTTCTTTCGGCACCCTTATGTCTAGGCGACTGGAGGTGCGTGACGGTCCCTTCTCTCTTCTGCTGTGCATGGACAAAATAGATCCGCTAGGCCTGCTGTTCCTGTCACAAGACTGTAAATAAACATGCAGAATAACTTAATGGCTTATACGAGCGCGCGAGCTAAATCATTGGCTATCTAGTTAATATTGCTTATGCGACTTTGCCAGGGTTCCACATTCCACTTTATTCTAAGATATTTTCCGCAAAAAGAACTCTCTCCACGGATGATGTGAGAGTCTTCTTTTTACCGTTTATTTTGATTATTCACCTGACTGTTTGAGAAAAGTTTACCCCGTGAAGCAAAAAGCAAGGCTGGTTTCATAACTCACACGCTAAAGATTAAAAACATATTCAAATGTTTCAAGCGCTCGCATTTTTTTGCTCAGCTCAGTTGTCACTTTTAAGACTACAGCTATGAAGCAACAAAGCAACAAATCATCAGAGCACCTCCGAACCACAGTTCTTTTCTGGACGCTGCCGTGCAAGAAATTAGAGCCGGGCGAGCTTGCATTGCAAAACTGATTAGCAAGAGCAACATTTGCTGCATCCATTGCACGTGACGGTTTCAGGAAGAGCAAACGATAAAAGGTAAAAAGATTTCGAGCCGTTCATAAATAAAATGTCATTGTGCTGCAGGTTTAGTCAGACGAGTGTACGTTCGGTCTTTTGATGTTTATAACCGCCGTCATAAAAATGTATAATTTCAGGTAAGTTTAATGGAACGCGTTGATGAGTCAGAATAAAACGTTACTCATAACTTTGAGCTGAACGTCTTTTAACAATAATCTACTGGTTCATAATAATTTCTGTAAAGCAGGAAAAATTACTTTGAAGCAAAAAATGACAACCTAAAGAGCACGCCCTTTCAACATTATGAATTTGATAACATTTCAATGAAACTCACAAATTTTGCAAACCTGTCTGAGTTCAACGCCACAGAGTACAATAGCTGTTGAGATAAAAGCATACACAGTGTAGTGACAGGAGTGCCATGTCTCACCCATTTACGCTTTCCAGTTGACATATGCGCCAAAACGAAACATCAACCTGTGGCGTTATCAGCAACAGAAGATTTGCATTGATTAGAAGTTCATTGACTAATAAGAACGTATCAGTGTTTCTGGGTAATGAGAGATCGTAATAAACGTTTTGCTCTGCTGTTTGTGGGCTAACGAGACCGAAGTTGATTATACTATTTGTGCAAGAAATGCAGTAATGTATTTTTGAACTTTGCAATCTGATTTAACACAGCGCTACCTTTTATGGTTGAGTCATATCAAACTACAGCTGAGAAATATAAAATTTTTGTCTTCCGTTTTTTGTAAATAGTGGAGAAGAACGAGCTTTCAGAATTTTAAATTGAGTCACAGGCTTCTTTGAATCTCACAAGAAAAAGTTAATGTCAGTGTTTTATACGATTCGTTTCAAACTCATACACTGAGCTAAAGCTGCAGAAAAAAATGGTAAAATCTTCGATTTCTTCACTTACGATTTTGTTAGAACTTTTTTTGTTGCAGGTTAAAAGGATTTGGGAGAAGTTTATTTTCATTAAAAATTTAGATCACAATGCGCAAATCATCTAAACCAGGGGTTTCCAAACTTTTTTGTCACATCAGCTATTACACAACAGTTCGAGAGCCGGACATCTTACGTAATGTGATTTTTCGAGGTATGTTGCATTCTACCAAATCAACAAATTCTTTTGTGAATAAATTATTCTTTAATTTTTCACAAAATGTCTTTACGGACGGATGAAATAGCTTCACAGGCCGGACTTGGTCAGCGGACCGTAGTTTGGAGACCCTTGATCTAAATGTTTCTGCAAGACAAAGTTTTACAAAAATCAATTATTTTTTGTTAGTGTGATTAGGGGATAAATCGTATGTACTAGGGCACACGTGACTGCTTCTATTCCAAAGCATTACAGTTGATAGAAGTTAATTTAAACATTTTCGTAAACCGCTAATTGATGGGAATTCTAATTTTGCATCTTTGTTTTTCAGTTAATAAGCATCTGACAAAATATTACATCAGTGCTGTTGAAAATATACACTTTAAAATGAAGAAGTGTTTCGGGAGCATTTTCTTTTTTCTTGTCTGCTTCAGCGTTACAGTGTTTTTAGAGGTAAATTAATAATGACAATTTAAAAAGTTGTTTTTTTCGGATTTTATGTTTGTGGTAGGCTATACATTGTGTACATCATAAAAGGATTTGCACACAGTACACCAAATCAGACTTTTGTAAAAACAAAGATAACGATTTTAAACAAGTCAGCCAATAAAAAATTTCAGAAATTAGATATCGCTTCAGTGACACGTTTTAACGCCTTAAACTTATCTTTTTGGACATCCGATTAGTTTAAAATAAAATCAGGTTGCTTGTGTATGGAGCTGAATCATAGCACGAAACTGACTTGTAGAATATTTAATAACAAGCTTTCATCATGATGGTCATATCTTATGAACGTTTAAAAAAATTTAATGACAAAAATTAGAATCCAACAAATAACAGGCAAAACTAAAAACTTCTATCGAATTGCCAGCTTTTATACATAATGACTGTATCATTTTTCGATCTACTGTGCATAAAACAGCTGATCAATTTTCATTTTGCTGTTTCGGCAGAAGGTTATACCAGCTCGTGAAAACCACGCGTCAGAAAAAAACAGAAGACAAAATTTGAGGATGGTTTCGAAAAGTCTTGCCTACTTCTTGGGCTCAGTCTACTTCTCACCATTTTAAACCTGTTAAATATATTTTTGTGAATGCAGGAAGAGTCATTTTTACCACAAAAATTTCCAAAAAATGTTTTAGCCACGAAAGTTATTGCTTTAGCAAATTTGTTTTTACAAACAAAATGCAATTAAAATTTTATTAAAACTCATGTAGCTTACAAATCAAATTACACTAATTTTAAAGCAAGGAAAGCTTGAACCTTGGACTGCAAACGTAGAGCCGTTCACATAATGACTCCCGAATTTTGGGGGGTCCAGCCTGTCACGGTACGACTCCCGAATTTTGGGGGGACTCCCGAATTTTAGGGGTCATGACATAACGACTATGTGTGATTAACAGAAAACTTACAGAAACGGAAACCATGTGCTTGAAGCCAATTTATTAAAAGAATGGACCTTCACGAATCCGTTACTTTTTGTTCGTTAAATGTCATCAGAACCGTGGAGCAAAGGAAAAGATAACGTTAATCTTTGGAGTTTCGTTTTCTCCTGAACACACTAATTTGCTTGGCCTTTAATAAACTTTATAATCAGAATATTGAAAATATAAAAGTATTTTTTGGTCAATCGGCAAAGAACCCGTTTCTTTTTAAGTTTTTTGACCTGACCTTCATAATCATATACCTTTCGAGTGTGTTTGTACTGCCCAAGAGTTTTTGCAGATAAATAGTATCACGCTTAAAAAGAAGCAAACTTTGTAATCCTAACTCATCCAAAATATTTGCAACATCTGCAAGCATTTGGTGCAGCAGGCGTGACGCAAAGCGCAGACATGAAAAGGCCAGTTANGGCGATCTGTAAAGACAAGGCTGAAGCTAGCTACTACTTCANTTCAGAGAACTATTTTTATTCCTTTGTTCCACGGTTCTGATGACATTTAACGAACAAAAAGCAACGGATTNGTGAAGGTCCATTCTTTTNATAAATTGGCTTGAAGCACATGGTTTCCGTTTCTGTAAGTTCTGTTAATCACACATAGTCGTTATGTCATGCGTGCAACTCGCTTTGACATTTGATTTAATGATCAAGGCCCGAGTGTGAACTCAATGGTTTACAGTCGCGTTGATGACAAACCTGACATTTGGATCACCTGATGCTAAGATTTTGGTTTGCTGATATTTGTGAAAAATACACCAAACTATGCTTTACTGTTCAATTAATTTCAATAACGTCTGTTTTTAGTATTTGACAACAAGTGGCCACAGAACACCAGTTTTAACTTAAACATTGTCCACAAATCAATATTACGGTTGGAGACGACTGAAACGCAATTTACATTTCCTGGAGCTCAGATTTGTTTCACAGAAATGAACACAGTGATTCCAGCTATTACCATTCCAGCTATTACCAAGCTTTGCAATCGATGAATCAAATTTCAAGGAGGGTAGAAATCATAGACCAAGTGTAAAAGTCATAAACCAAATCAAACGTGGTCTACTAACACAGGGTTTACGGCAACAAACGCTGTAACAAATCTCCAGCTTGCGAAAATCAACTGAAACCGGTTTACTGCGTTACAACTAACAATATTGCAATCTCCCATGTTCATTAGAGAGGCATGCGGCGCAGTTCATCAAACATGAGGTCGGTCTCGTTGCTTGCTCAATATTTTGATGGATCAAAGTGTTTTCAATTGGAATGCTTAAAACAGTGGTTCCCAACCTTTTTTGATGCATTCCTCCCTTTGCTCATTTTCAAACTTTTCATTCCTCCCCCATGACACAAAACTTTTTTTATTCCTCC
>JGI24159J19872_10009138_pt1 | contig 12990 bp, 7 predicted proteins | sample Ectturendosymbi4_FD_19872 | JGI IMG/M metagenome (IMG submission 19872) | reverse complement strand
CCTGGATTGAGGCTCAGAAAACATTTCATTTCAGAAAGGTGGATTGAGCCAATCCTGGATCAATCAACTGTATATCTTGCAATCCAGGATTGAGGTAATCCGGTTGCAATACGGTTGCAGTTTTCAGAGATTTTGCCCAAATATAGGATGAATGACCGCTTTTCAGTGTTCGCTTGCACCACTGGCTTAAAATTGCTTGTTTATGAATTATACAGGCTATTGAAAATAAGCAATACAAACTTACCATGAACAATGTGAGAACTGCTTCACTCTTAACACTTAAGAGCCAGTGTACGATATATTCATACCTAGATTTCGGGCTGAAAACAGCAGTATTGGTTCCCTTACCAACGCGCTAGCTCCTCCACCAATTGCGCTAGAGAGCTGTTCAAGTACTTAAAAGGATCAGCCAGTCTTCTAGTCTGCACTCGCAAGATTTTTTTTCATTGAGGGGTGCGGATTTTTTGTGAGTGATGTCATAAGTGAAGTAGTTTTGGGGTCATTTTGGCTCATGTGTCCTGGCCTAGGGCCAAACTGATAGACCAAACTGTTTTGCTGAAGATTTCATTGGAAACTAGGCTCGACTCCGAGTCTTTTGAGCCTTTGATCGACTTTCTAGCGTTTCTGGTCCAAAAGTTATGATATAAAATAAACAAATTAATTAATTATCTAATCAGCTAATTAGTCAAATATTTTTATTACTTTAGATCATAAGTTTTGAACCTGAAACCCAGCAAGTCATCCAAAGTATCAAAAGACTCGGATTTAGCTTAGGTTCCAATAAAACTTTAGTGAAAAACTACCATCTAACGGTTGGCGGCCATGGCCAGGCAAAGTGGGCCAAGATGGCCTAAAAGGCCTCCACTTGCGACGTCACTCACACAAAACCCGTACCCCCCAAGCAAAAAATTTTTTTTTGAGTGCAGACTAGAATGCTGCTAGATCTGTTTAAGCCCTTGAACAGCTCTGTAGCGCAATCGGCAGAACAGCTTGGGTGTTGCCAAGGCAACTGACAATTGTTGGTTTTAGGCCGAAATTGGAGTACAAATATATCATACCCCCGTTCTCAAAGTGCTAAGCAATGGAATATTTTTTGAGAATACCAAAGTCATTTCAGTGGTACATCTGGTTTTGATATGAGATTTGTTGTATCTTGTTTCTGCAGGTGATTAGGATTTTGTAAAGGAGTCAAAAGAATGGATAAATAAGGGTATCCAGCATCTCCAAACAAAAACCCATCAACAAGACCACTTCCAAAATTTGAGCATATTGTGCTATTTTGGAAGATTCTGGAATCATGTGTTGAACCTGGCCAATGTGGTACTAACACCAATGATTGCCAAATTTGCATGACATATGCACTACACATTTATTAAAAAAAATCCTTTTCTATTGCAAAAAATGTCAGCATCATCACCTCCTGGAGATGGATGAGAATATGTGTGCAATCTCTGGCACCTACCACACCAGCAAATACAGCTATTTTATAAAAGTTTTTGTTTTGCTTCAAAAATGTACCTCTGGCTCACTGGAAATTTTATGAACAATGCTTTTTTGGCTGCAATTATACGGGATGTTTTTGACACAAAACCGCTAATACTGCTTTTGCTACACTGCAATGGATCGCCATCTGTAACTTGGAAATGACCAGCTATGAAAAAATGCAATGCAGTTAACAACTGAATTGCCAGTGGAAACTGAGTCTGTGTTCTTGCAGGTCACTAATGAATATATCCAATGAAAACAAGACAGTTTCATTCTGGAACCTGTACCTGAACCTGTAACACATCATCATTGAAATACTCCATGATGTATTAGACAGATCAGCTATTTTTCTTGTTTGAATTTCAGATTTATTTGCAAGAGATTCTAGCAATTCTATTGTTCCCACAGCATTTATTATTGGAATTATCTTATCCAACCACTCGATAGCCTATTCTGAAATGCAATAAGTTTTAGATCATCCATAGCACTGGTTGCATCTGAATTTACCTATTTTACAAACGTTAACAGTACACTCATAGCCTACATTTCAAACATAAATCACATCAATGCTTTACTGGAATTGAAGCATTACTGGTTAGTTTAGCAATTGAAGCAAACAAGGTTCTTAACCTATTTTCGCATTGGTCTCTCAGGTCGAAATCACACACAGTTGGGTTGATACTTACCTCACAGTATCACTACTGCAATTCATTAATAATACGCTTGTGCCTCTTGCTCTATTCAGTATATTTACAGCATTGTTTGAGCCAGAGTTGTAAACAGACCTTATTTTGAAGTCCAAACCCAACCCAAGCCCGAACCAACCCAACATTTATTTTTCAGGCCTGATTTGGGGCCTGAAAGCCAACTTTACAAAGTGAGTTGAGATATGCCTAACTTCGGGGTAACAAAAAATGCAGTGTAAAGTATAGCTGCAGGTACACGTTTGGGCCATTCCGTGTCACTTCTCAGGAAGTGGTCAGGTCACACTCTCCAATTTTCCTGAAAATTCACTCAAATTGTCACTACCCTACATGATGAACATCTGCAAAATTTGAATGAAATCTGTCAGGAAATGGCATGATTATAAAGCTTTTTAGGCGGGGTGTTTAGCCGGGGGGAGTAAATTATTCATATTTGGCCATGTGTAAATTAGTGAACAACCCCAATTATTCAGGGATGCTAGTAACTTTGCCAAATATTGAAAAAATAACATTATGTACATTTTGACTTTCAAAAGGCCACTGACATCCATACTTGACTGTTTCTAGCTCTTGCTACAAATTTTTGAAAATTTTAAAACCTTGCCACAGTTTTATTTCTTGATATTTTTCGCTCATATGTGGAAGAATTGTTGCTGATACAATTATCTTTGACGTTAGTGGGTGGTTCGTAGCAGCTTGCTGAAGTCCAACTGCTAAAAATATCATCAGCGGCCTGCTTGTTCAACCTCAGCAGCCCGCCCAAAACCTAGACCTGTCTCTGTCAAAGTTGACTTGCTAATGTGATGCTTGGTGTTAAAGGTCTTTGCAAAGTTTTGGAACATTTGCTTTCACAGAACCACAAGCAACTTGAAGTGGACTAATCAGATCTTGGTGTAATAATTGACCTCTGTGCTTGAAGTGTTTTATCTTTGAAAAAGTATTTCATACAAAGAGATGCCTCTAAAAAGTAATGATTTTCAAGGCATGTTCAGTAAGGTTCCCAAACTTCCCTCGAACGTATTTGGTATAAAAGCTCACAAGATTGTTTGACCTGAGACTTTTCATGTGATTTTCTGACGGCTGATCAATCAGTTCAAGAAGGTGAAGGTGACCAAGGCTTTGATCCACAACTGTGTTAAAAGTGTGCCAAAATATATTATTCCTCGTCAAGTTTTTAAAAATCCCAGAAACCATCACCAAATACAGCAGACAATGCTTCCACCATTGTACCATATTTTTCATATTTGATAGCAACTCTTTTCTTTTACAATTTCAAGCATGCAAAGTGTGTAAGCACGGAGTTACAAAACTGACCTTTGAAAAGATTCAATTTCTTCTTTTCGACTAATGTAATGTGCTCAAACATTTTGTTTGTAAGTTGTTTCTTTTCTTGAAGTTGCCCATTTGGTTTGAATAGATGTTGTATTACATCGGTTTACATTGGTTGTATTACAAGGAATGCCAGGTCATTAACCCACTCAGCGATGTTTAAAAATGAAGCGTCTTGGTTCTTAACGTTCCATGAAATGCTTAATCAAACCTCTTAAATGCCAGAGTCGGTTCATGGTGTCTGTCCTGCTTGAACAATGAACCGATGAAAAATAAGTAATATTCTGATAAGAAAATTCAAGTTCCTCCAAACATGCCTTGTCTTGCCTATGGTTTAATCCTCGAACAAATGTAATTGATACAGTGAACAATTTCTTTCGTGACTTTCTTCAGGTGCTAAGCAGCCCAATTTTATTGAAATAAGAAAAGGGTTTAAATACTTTCACCACAGTGGCGATGCAGATAAATCTGCTTAAATATTTTTTACTGTGAAGTGCTAACATACAACATATGTGTTAATGTGAAGGTCTTTTTTGCAAAAATATTGTATTCAAGATGTTTTATGTACATTCACACTCACCCAACTCACTGCAATAAACTTTGTATTAAATATTCGTCCCTTCATGTGAATGAGAAGATTTATTTGGAGATTCCCAAAGAAATGACCAGAAAGCATCAATAAAAGAACTAACAGAAAATTTTGACGGTTGGACACCCCTTATCCCCCTGAATCCATCTGTGAAAACCCATGCCTATCTGATACTGATGTATGACTGACTCGAAACCTTGGGTAAAATAACATGTTTTCATTGGTTGCGGTTGTACTGTTCACAATAAGAGTGTGTGGAAGCTCCTTCATTAAAGTATTAATTGGTGTTTAATCCATTAGATATGTCTGCTCTTCTCAGTTGCATAGACTTAGTAGTAATGAAACTTGGTTGAAATGCCTGCTCATTGTTTTCTTAGGTTTTTCTTGAGCATTTGAAAAAGTGAAAATAATAAACATATATTGTGATTTTATAGTTCGACCTGAGCCTTCTGAGGGAAGAAGGCGAAGTTCAAGAACACGGGTACGGCCCGTCGAGTGGTGGCTTGGAGAAAAAGTCATATATGAGTAAGTAACAAACAGAATAGGCCTAATCTGAATCAGTGGCATAGGCAGCCAAAATTTTTGTTGGCAGGCAAATATTTTGACTTTAATGGAGCAACAGTGTTTTGTTTGGAACACTGCCTCTCAAAGCACAAAATCACTAGATATGTTAGAAATTGCGCGCCCTTGACTGCACGTATGGTCTAAGCTTGGCTTGCAGATACAGTGTTTTAGAACAAATGCAAGCATACTGTTAAAGGTTAGGTACTGTGGTTTATCATAATTTTACAAATGTGAATAATCGAGTTTCATTGTTGGCGATCTCTACTTCAACCTGTGCTACACAGGGCCGGCCCTAGCAGATGCGGGGCCCAATGCAAGACCTGGGTGCGGGGCCCAATGCAAGACCTAGGCGCGGGGATCCTTTGAGCAGTGATTTTGTGACATCATCGTGTTCAGTCAACCGTGTTACGATCGTGTTAGAGTGCAAATACACAGTGCAGTACTAACACCAAAAATTGAATACCTTTATTGATGTTCGAGAGGAAATTTGCTAGTTGTGACGAGAGAGTTACTTGTTAACAGTGAAATTTATATGAAATTTCTACTGAATTCTCAAGCGCAAGGTGTATCTGGCATTGTTCAGAAATGAACAATCTACCCTAAAACCATGGCGCTGGGTCCCAGAGGTGCGGGGCCCAAAGCAGCTGCATCGGCTTAAGGTCGGTCCTGGTGGCACGTTTCATAAACACATTATGTACTGATCTGTGAGCAAGTTTACTAAGTGTTTGGGCATATTGATAATGGAACAAGTTTTTTTCTGTAGGTAATGTTGTCGACTGTCATTGATTCTTTTTGTGCAACTGACGTGGATGGCAGAGTTTTTTTTTTATAAGAACGACATAATAAGGATGACTTCATGTTATTCTTTTTTTGCAGTTCAAGTGGAACAATTAAGGGTCTTCAAATTGCTGAAGTCTGTGAAGGAGGTAACAGTGGTAGTAGTACATTTTATTGTGACGAAATTGTGGTTCACGTAACTGTATAGATCATGCAGCATTGCATAAAAGAAAACTGATCTGCTGAACCAGTGGTTCTCAACCTTTCTCTGACCATGTGCACCTTTAGGAGTTTAGAAAATAAGCGTGTACCGCTAAAATTTCTTATTACAAAACGTCTGAGTAAAGCATCAAAAATCCAATAAATTTTGAATGTAACTTTTCCATTTTTATAACTATTTTATGTCTATATTAATTTGTTGCAATTTTACAATAAATGTTCTCCTGTAGATAGAAAATGCATCCCAGGTTGGGAACCTCTGCTATTTGAGTCATTTTACAAGTGCAAGTCATTTTTCCCAATTTACCTCATATTCAGATTTGTTTTGTATGAAACTAAATGAGCTAGTGAAATTATGTATAGCAGAATGCCAAAACAAAACAGTTTCGTTCATTTAAGATACAATGCTTCACATGTCTTGCGAAAAACTCTTAGACTTCCATTGTCGCATTTTGGTTTGATCCGTACATAAAAATTCAGCTGTGTTTACAGTGGCATTATGATGTTAGGTAACGATAAATGCCAATACTGTTTTTACTTTCGTGAAAAGACCCAATTATTCTTTCCTTGTAAACAACTTCTGGGTGTGTTATCTGTTTACGCTTGCAGTTTGCCAGCACTGTTTTGTTTGTTTTAACCTTTGTGTATTCAACAGACCTACCATGTTTTCTAAAAAGTTGCACATTTATATTCAAGTAACTGGTCTCCATCTCTAGAAGGTTGATAATTTATCAAACACTTAAAAGCACTAGTGTTTCTGTGTGCTTTTGAGGAATCAGTCGAGTGCCATCTGCTTTCGTCTTTTTGCAATGATTCAAGCTTGCACATATCTCTATTCAAGTATGTACTTTCCACGATGGGTGTAAGCAAGGAATCGATCAGCAAATTTTTAATAGGTAATCGATCTCACGTAAAATTACACATCCTCAGTCCTGAAAATTGCAAGCAAAGCTTACAGGTGAAACATTGAAAGGCTGAAGTAACAGAAGAGAAAAAACAAACTCAAGACTGCAATCAGAACAAGCTCATAAATCATAACATCTTAACAAACTGACTGACATCAAGAATACTAGTGGCGACAAAAAAAAACTGACTCATGAAATAAGTGTTTGCTCAAAAGTTAAATAGACGTTTACTCAAATAAATAAATGACTGAAACATCCAACTAGTTGATGCTAATGGCTGCAAAATTTCTCCAACTTAAAACTAACTCTTGGTGAAATGACTAACAACGGTAGAGAAAAATAGTAAGCCATGTGCGAGCAGTAAGTCTCTGGGGTATGCATTTAAAGAATAAGCTATTGTGATGTAACAAATCCCTTGATTTTGAGAAGTTTTATGCGATAACACAAGGTGAGAATAAGCCCTTTAGTTGCATGCAGTATTGCCAGCTTGTATGGATGTAAAACAATTCTAAAAAATTGACATATTTTCAAAACACTTGTTATCAAGATTTTGGGTGGTTGGCCCATAACAGAAACAACAGGTATAATTTTGGTGTGTTTTGATGGCAAATTTACTTGAGCCTATAAAAAATTTGAAAGGTCTGCTTACGAACTTATTACATCGCGGGCCACTTCGAACAACGTCGCAGGCCGCGGGTTGGGCAGCCTTGCTTTAAGGCATAACGAATAGGAATTTTAGCAAACTGGTGGAGGGAAAAACAGCCACAATATTTGCATTAACAAAAAGAGGGCGAACACTTTCTTCACAAGAAAAACAAATTAAATGTTTTGCAGTGCCATTTTGTTCATGGCTTAGATGTTCTTGAAAAACAACCTGACAAATTTTGAAAGCTGACAAAGGCACATATGGTGATTTTGTTATCGCAGCATGTGAAAGTTTCCTAATATTTTTTCTCCTAACTGGCAGCAGGTGTTTCTTTTATAAGCCAAACATTGTATTTTCCCTCTTTTAGTGTATGCCTCACTTTGTTTTGCTCTGGACTTAGTACAGAGAGGAAGACAAGGAAGGTTAATTCTTTGATGCCTGTAACCATTCGCTTTGATTGTGGATTAATTACAAAAAACAGTGCATTCCTAGAACTTTCATCCATTTTTAATTGAGGTTTCCATAGTGAATGGTAGGGTCCTTTGTTAATGGTCCGCAAGCATTAACAACTTTTGAAGGTAGTTCTGCTAGTATCCCTAATTGGTTGATTCCTTGAACTTAAACTATAACCAAGGACCTTATTGCTCTGCATCTTAACCACATGTTGTCATTTGTGATCATTACAGGCCTAACATCACCAAAATTTTGTTGCTATCAAATACTTTTTCTAAAAAATGAAATGCAAATTGTAAAGGTGCAATCAAAGACATCACACTGGATGGTACCTCACCAAAGCCTTCCATACACTGTATGGTACTTCACCAATGCCTCCCATATACCTTGTTTCTTCTATCAAAACATCCCATGATGAGATCAAGAGAAAAAATTGATGACCCCAATATAAAATCTATGAACATTATGACTTGTTTAACCCACTAAAAGCTTGTTGTACCTGTTGAAAAACTTGCTGAACCCATTTAATAACTTGTAAAACCCATTAAAAACTGGCTGAACTCATTCAAAATTTTGTTGGATAAGATCGGAGTGTTTTAGTTTGAAGTCAAATGAAATTCAAAAGCATCACTGTACATGATATTAGTTTAACAGCAGTTGCTACAAATGTTAAAACTGTTTTTCTGTCCTGTTACAGCTCTGCAATATGTAAGTTGCTCTGATAACAAAATATGTATGCTTTTTGCAGATCAACAGCACCACAACGCTGTAGTGCTTCGGAGGTAGGTTAAATTGCACTGCCCTGAATGTTCAAATATGGAAAGCCAGTGTGGCAAAGATTATGTAGGTTCATATTGTGATGTGGTTTTATTTGGGAAATCAAATTCGAACAAATCAACTATTGCAAAATTCATACTATTGGATGCAAGCACGATATGACTGATCAAAATACCACCCTGTGGTGAAATCCACCTGAGATCCTGAGAGCCTTGAATCGAGAAAGGAGACCTTCACTTGACTTGGGTGTGTCAAATGGCCTAGCGTTCTGGCAAGGCTCCATAATGCAAACGAGTGAGTGCACCAACTTGAAATAAAATGCGGAACTAAAGCTGGACGATACCCAGTGCAGTTTTCATCCCACTGGTAGCACTTCAGACCAAAGTTTCACACACCAGCAAATTTTTGAAAAATATTTGGAATCTGCATGCGTCTTGTCAGCCTTGAAGTAGGATACAACCAGGTTCCTTGTGGAAAGCTTGGAGTGTTGTGTTGACTGCCAGTTGTTATGGGCCGTCAAGTTTGTATTCCCCCTCAAAAAGTTGTGTCTATTAGCTGACTTAAATCAGTCGTGCACACTGGGTGTTGGACTTTGACAAGGGTGTTTGCTGGCACCACACCTTTTCATAGTCTATGTGGGCTGGGTAGACAATCAAAACCCAAGTGACGAGGGTGCCTTAGTCAGAAGCTACTAGATCAACTGTTTGTTTTTTTGTGGAAGATGTGATACTGCTTTAATCCTTTGACAAGCACCTTCCACACTTGACCAGTTTTCTGCCACACGCAACCAAGCGGATATGAGAAATAGTACTGAAGATGCCGAGGCATTGTATCTCTTGGGAAACTCAGGGCAGTGTATGCTGCAAGTAAGCGGTAATTGCACAGTGCAGGTTGAAAAATTCAAAGTACCTTGGTGTGGTATTCAAAAAGTGACAGAGCAAGGAGGTTGACACAAGGATTGGTAAAGCTTTATCGCTCTTGTCGTAACAAAACAGGAGCTAAAGCTCTCCTTTCTAAGGTGTTTTTTATCCTGTCCTCACCTGCAGTCATGAGTCTTAAGTAATGACTGAAAAAGTGTTATTTCAAGCGGCATAAATGGGATTTTTGTGAAGAATTCACAGTGTAACACTTTGTGACAAAATGCGCTGCTGTGACAAAGTGCGAAGTGTAATAAAAACAATTCAGAATGGGATTTTTCAATTTTCTTTAAAAAAAGGGCAGAATCTTGTTTCTATAAAGAAACAAAAAAAAACGTTTTTTAAACGCAAATAAAAACAGGTTGGTTAGGTTTATTTGAAAAAACTTTGGTTTTTCTCAATCCTGGTTAAAACGTGCTGTAACAGTTTTCGTTAGCCTATGTTTTCAGACATTCTGACCAAAACTAATTACATTTTTTTGGTCATTTCACAAACGTTTCGCTCCATGACTGAAAAATAACCAAAAAAAGCAGCTCCAAAAAGAAGTACCCAGCTGGATTGGTTTGGTCATCTGTCCAGTAATATTCAAGGAAAAATTGGCGAGGCAAGTTCTGCCGCCTGCACCCTTACCCTCCGTAGTTTTCTAAATGTATAGATTAAACAATAGATCCAGACTGATGTGCAACTAAGAAGTGAAAACTGTTGCTCACTAACTCTGTAAATGTTTGCAATGCAGGGAAGCAAGTCTTGATCCAGTGGAAGATCCTTCCATGGGTAAGTCTTTGATCTCATTCCCTTCTGAATTTAAAGTTTTTTAATGTTTTTCACCTGAAGATACCCATTTGAAACGATCCAAATATAATGCTGTTTTGAAAGAGAAAAAAATAGACACAGTTTTCTGAATTATGATAAAATTCTATACCTAAACAGAGTTTAAAATTGTAGAAATTAGTACTGACAACCTAAAACTTTCTGCAAAAAAGACATAACTTCAAATAAAAGAATATGCAGTGAAATTGTGACGTTTGCTTTAGTATCAAAACACAGTTGCAATAAAACACGCACCCTTCCCATTGCACCAGTGGTTCTTAACCAGGGGTAACCAGGGGTACACAGCCCAAACAGGGTGTATGAAGCGCCAACATTTTCAGGGATACGCACCCGGAATATTTAAACCAGGTTTTCTTAACATTCATCGTAATTCTCTGTAGTGCTATGCTTTACAACCCCTGTCAATAAAGGAGGTCCCCCACATGGCTGTCACACATTGTGTGCTGCCTTGCCAAACCCTTGCAGCAAAGTCATTACCGACCAACTGAAAAATGTGTTGTCGTTTCGGGAGAGTGCAATTGATTTTATCAGGGGCCAAGCCTTGAATCACTGTCTATTCAAAGTTTTAACGAAGTTGGGGTTTAACGTGATCTTTTTTACCACACAGAAGCAGGGGCGTAACAGGCTAGATGGCACCCGGGTTGATAAGCAAGTTTGGCATCCTCATTTTCGAACCTGAGGTCTTTTGGAAGTAAATGTACTGTATTGAAGAAAGTAGTTAGACATTGTTGGGATTTCCCCCCTCCCACAGTGATTCACCGCCTGGAGTATTGTGACCCTTTTCTCCCCTTGTTACGCCCCTGTACATAAGTGATCTAGTTATCCCGTGGTCGAGTGCTTAGTGCTTACTTGTGTTTTTGAGCTACGCAAAGAAATCGAGCATTTTCTGAGATACTGAAGTAGTGGCATAGCAAAGCACTTTGGAAATGAGTTGATTATGTCCCTGGCATACCCTACAGGTATATTCAGCCACCATAATGACTTGCCTCCATTCAGGGAACAGCAATAGACATCATCACAGGTAGGCAAAGGGTATCTGCTTTAAGTAATGAACTTTCAATCTGGATTAGTCGCATTTGATCGGGTAACTATGCTGGTTTTCCACAACTTGATGAATTTTCCAATAGAAAAATATCGTTAGCCATTGTTATTGAAATCTAAAAAAAAATGCAGGTGTTATGGCAGTCCTTCCATGGATACTCAAAACCAGGAGAAGTTTATGTTTCACAGGGTTGGATGCAGGACCCATTAATTTTAAACCTAGAATCTATGGATGGCAATGATGGAATGAAGAAATGTTTAGTTGAAATAAAAGCCAGTAGAAAAATTAAAATGGAGTTCCGTTTGTTGCTGTAATATAAGTCTGGTGAACACAACTCAACACTTTTCCCACTTAGCAGACAGCTTCAAAAGTCCTTGTGCCATTTGCAACAAGCTACTTACACGAAAACAATTTCTCAACTCGCCTCCACATCAAAACGATCGCCAAGAATCATTCAGAGCCGCGAGTGGCTATCTCAAACAAAGAGCCTTGCTGCGGCATGACCATTGACAGAAAACAACAGAAAAGAGGCCGAACTATGTTTGATTGTTGGTATACTTTGTATATTTGCTGCAGTGACAGTATGTTAGTGTCAAACACTGTTTGAACACTGTTCACACAAGGGTCCAAAAATTTTTGTGAAAGCTCAGGGGTTCGAGTGCGTAAAAAAGGGGTTCGAGTTTTTTGTGAAAGCTCAGGGGGGTTTTTGTGAAAGCTCAGGGGTCCAAAAATTTTTGTGAAAGCTCAGGGGTTCGAGTGCGTAAAAAGGTTAAGAACCACTGCATTGCACAAACAGTTCTTAGAACCTGTGTTCATAAACTGGTGGTGGGCGCGAAAGGTTTTGCAGCATGTGGGGGGAAGGCAGCAACGTATTGGTGAAAAGTGCATGACAGTATAAAAAACAAAAACCAAAACCAAGAGCACAGAAAGTCAAGAAACTTATGAGTGAAATGAATAAATGAAAACACAAGCTGCAGCAAGTAAAAATCTGGAAAATGCTTTGCTCCAATGTGATTGCATTCACTGGAATAAACATGTTGAATGCATTCCCTTGGGTGAGCCATTTGAAGACTGGTTGATTTGATGATTACTGGCATCAATTGTCATATTTTGGGTAATTGCCTGAAAAAATATTGCAGCATCAAAAATTATTTGCTTTTGCAAAAAATTTTAAAGATGGTCATCACAACAGATGGAAAACCATGCATGGTTTGTAATATCCGTTTAAACCATATTCTATAATCCAACATATTAAATTGCAGGAAAATCATGACAAAATTTCAGATGTGTTCCCAGCCCCCAAATAAAGATTCAAAAAACAATGTGAATTCAAAATTTCTTAAGATTAAGATGGAAAGTTTTTTCAAGTTCCAAAAATATAATCATGCAATTTGCGTGATTTGCTGCAATTGTTAAAAGCATGTCACTAACTGCATTACCGATGTCTTTAGACAACAGCTTAGTGCAAAATTTACTCTTGTAACGAAACTCGTATATTTGTTGCAGTGCAAGATCCTCTACATGTTGCGATTGATTCAGGGTAAGTTCCTCTTGTGTGGCCAGCTGTGTTTCTCTTTGATTTCATGAAAACAAGATTCATAAACAATGAAGGTCTTGCTTCATTTCTGCCTACTACAGGCATGAAATTGAAACTTCTGGTGCGGTTGGTTGATATGGCAATGTCACAATGAGATGAGAAATTTAGAAATTGCTCTTTGTGTAGACATGAAGGTGAATACAGACCACAGAAAA
>JGI24159J19872_10009135_pt1 | contig 12992 bp, 6 predicted proteins | sample Ectturendosymbi4_FD_19872 | JGI IMG/M metagenome (IMG submission 19872) | reverse complement strand
AATGGGAACACTGCAAATTTCAACCAGCCATAACTTTGCAAATACTGGTCCGATTAAAAAATTCAAAATGTTTTGAAATCAGAATGATGAGATCTCTCTGCTTATGAAATTTCATGGATTTTGCTCATGGTCAGATATATAGCTCTGGATCGCCTGACATGGAATGACCCCTTGAGCAAATCCTGTACTCGATCTAATCACAAAGACAACAAGCAGTGTTTTGCAGAGATACTGTACCTAAACAAAACTAACTCACCTTTCAGTTTAGAGTTGATAATGTAAAAACTTGATGGCAATGTGTGTCAAAAGACAGTGCGCTTGTTTTCATGAGGATCAATCTAATGCCAAATTTTGCATTCTAAAATTGTGGGAAGAAGAGTTGCACAGATGCTATAGTACTGCACAAGTTGCATCACCCCTGTAGAGGAGTTGGCAAATTATACCTTATCTATTTTTGAGCAAAGGTGTAATAAAGGTTGAGCAGACATCCTGTGCTATGTGTTCAGCAAAACTTTGATATCACTAGAAAAAGTTCTGCAAAAAACAATATATGGCAAGGAGTAATATGCTTGACACTTTGCCTTATCAAAAATGCAGAAGTCATCCCATTGGACATTGGCTTTCATATCCTTTGTGGAAGGCAACCAAGATAAACAGCATATGCTTGGATAGCTAAGACATACCAGGATATTAGAAAGCCTTGACTGGATAAACAATTAGAATGCCTTGGTTAGTACCAGTGATCAGAGATGGTCGGATAGTGGATTTTTACTATCCGATCCTATCCTGTTTTTGAAAAAAGATATCCGTATCCGATCCGAATCCTGTTTTGGTTAAAATCATACTATCAGTATCCGAAAACTATCCGAAAGTGTATTATGATGCACAANATACATTTTTGCGTAGTGTCTATTTTGCCTTGTGAGGCAAAATAACTGCTGAAGTTATTTTGCCTTTAGCTGAACCTGATTGGTTGAAGTTGTCGCATGACAAGTGTGGAACGCATGTCCTACTTAGTTGACCATGACATCTGTAACAGCTCAGTCGCACATCCATGAACAAGTGTTGTAATGGCTTCAGGGCTGGCAAGCAGTTAACAGCTTCTTGTTTGCATTAAGTGAACTGCAGGCTAAACCCTAACTCTAAACAATGAACCACTAAACCTAAAACTTTACCCTAAACCTTGACCATAAGCACTGATCCTAAACCCTAACCATATACTCTTACTGTAAACCCCAACCAATTGTCTCTGCATATTGTACTTGTCACATGACCACTTCAATCATTTGTGTTCAAATGAAGGCAAAATAGTCCCAACACAGGCTTGCCCCATGAAGCAGAATAGACACTACCTGCCTGAATGCGTTGTGCCACTGTTGCGGTCGGAAAGCCTGAGTGGAAAGTACACAAAGCTTCACACTGTGGCAGCAAGCAGCAATAGAGATCACAAGATCACTCTTGTCGTCACCATTAGTAAGTACTATCAACTGTTCACTAGCTTCAAAAGCATTATTAGAGATCACTCACCAAGATCACTCCATGGGATCACTCTATTATTGCTTGTTCACGCCACATATATCTGGGTGCTATTCTTCGCGCACATCCCGTTCGTGGTAAATCACACATTCAACGCAATGCCAACCGAGAGGTTGCAACACCACTTTGGGCACTGTCATGCTTATAAACAGAAAGTTCGACATATCTTGCAATCTTGACATATCGCGTAACCTAAGTACTTTTCCGAGTCAATTGCATCAAAAAGCAAGTTGAAATTTTGCCACACAGTATCATTGCCATGGGGGAGGCTTTGGTGGGCTTAGCCCCTCCGAAAGAAAGCTCCAAGCCCCCCCAGTTGAAATATGAAGCACTATAAAACAGTAATGTTTGTTCAAATTTCAGAATGTAAAACCCCACTGCACAAATGTAGAGCCCCTCTATTGAAGACTTTCTGGCGGCGGTTCTGTTGGCACACCAAGCTTTTCATTAGCCATTTCTTTGGTAGCAGTGGTTAGATTTTGCACCATCCATGAGTTCACATTCATAATTCATTTATTATAATAATGATAATAACAATATTTTATTGCGGACTCATGGTCCATATCACAGACACAAGAGCACAAAAAGTGGTTAGCTATACATCAGCGCACATTACAGAAACGGTGTTTGCACATAACCAACATTGAGAGGAGCAAAGCACTTTATCCTCACCACAGCTGTATCCTCATTCGCTAGAGCACAGAAAATAGATAACCATAGACTAGCGCATCACACAACCGGTGTTAGTACGTGTACAACCTTGAGAGGAGCAAAACTCTTTCCCAGCACTTCTTTCTTTTTTTATGCTTGGTGTGTACACAATGTCCACATATTTTTACTACACAAAAGCTGATGAGACGCAAATTCCGAAACAATTCACGAACAACTACTGCATTTGGTCTCCACCATACAGGAGGGTTGAATAATTGAGGAAATATGAAGGTTTGTAAAAAGCATCAGACATTTGGAGTGATCGAATAAAAAAGTTGGATGAAGATGTGCATCGTAAAAAATCGATACTCAGCACGGCATCAAAGGTCCTGACACAATGGCTAATCTGGTGTGGGCGAACACTAACATTTCTGGGTATGTAATGCATAATTCGATAAGCATTGTTATATGCAGCACACAAGCGCTTCATACTGGTGTGCGTGTATTTGCTTCACAATTGGCAAGCATACATTGGCATGCAATAGGCACGAAATAGAGTGTTTTTTACTGCAAGAGAGCACTGATCAAAAGTGCCTCCGTGTTTGTTTGCTGCATATTATTGTGATTTCACTTGTCTCTGAATATCATCATCACCCTTCAATGATGCATTTATCCACACCAAGATATTTCACTTGGTCAAAAAATTGTACACGTACACCATTTAGAAAAATATTTGATGTAGCAGGTTGTTCATACTTTTTTTGGGCAAAAAAGAACACCAATTGTTTTGTTGCATTAATCCTATCCATTGTTGCACTTTAACCAAACCTACCTGTGTGTAACTAGTATAGCAATGCTAGTCTGCAAACAATACACAACAGTGCACTGGCCTAAAATATGTCATTTATATTGGAAAGACTGACTAAAAATTCAATCTAACAAGTCAATGTCACAAAACAACAATTTTACATGTCATATCATTGATTTTGCATATCAATTTTGCAAAGAAAGAAAAAAGCTATCTGGCGTGGCATCAATCATCCAACAACCAGTAAATGCAGGCTCACGTAGAACAGGCGTGAAGACTGCAAAGCCTGGTGTAGACTACAGATCACATCAAAAAAGAGTTATAGTTCTCTAGCTAGTCTAGACTAGACCACAGTAGGCCTACACTAACTAGCCTTAGTCCAGGTATGCAGCAAAAAACACCCTTAATCTATACTGAAACAGCCCTGTCTTGACACACCAGGAACAGTTTTAGCTTTCATGCTAACAAATTTGGCGTGTCCAATTAGCAATTTAATAGGGGAATGAGATTACACTACGGTACAGAGATTACACCACAGACAGACTCGGAGTCAAGGCACAGAAGGCTGAAAAGATGCTTCTGAAAATAATAAATGAATGGTTGTGCAATGTGCAACTTTTTCCGAAAGTCTGAATCCGCGAAATATCGATAAAAGCGTTTCGGATATTTGGATCTGTGCCCGGTTCCCATTTGAATGCAGTTTTTGGATAATCGCATTCGGTTGGAAACTCACTATCCCGGCGAATATCCAACCGGCAAACCGGATAGTGATCATCTCTGCAACCGACCCTGTTTATCACTTTTTGAAGTGTTGAAAAACAAACTTGGAGATCAAATAGGCATAATGAAAAACAAAACAAAAAACGAACGAACGCAGAACATGGTGGCGAAAACGTACAGGTGAAAGCGCATGCCTATGGACACAGACGAGTGGATCGAATTTCAGTGAAGGAACCTGGTGTGGTTAGAATATTTTTAGCAATACAAAAAAATTAAAAAATGATAATAAAAAAAGTAAGAAAGTTACAAAACTAATTAATGAGGTACAAAAGAAAAACAAAAGCAAAACAGAAAAAACTAAAAAGTGTACTTTCATGCCGAAAAGCATAGAATATGCAGACAGAAGAAAAAATACGAAGAAGTAAATATACGCCAAAAATGAACAGAATTACGGAATACTAGAATACACAGTATTTTGTTCTGGACAAGTGAAATCTTGTTAAACTTCATAATTGGGAATTTTTTTCATGTAGGAAAAAAATTCATGTAAGAAATGTTGCTGAAGTTCATTATTGCGATTTTTTTCACAGCATGTTGGGCACCATTTTCTAACTTATCGGGCGCCATTTTATGGCACGTTGGGGGCCATTTCATAGCAAAAACATGTCGTAGAAAAAACGTGAAATTTTCTGTGACTCGATGTTGACTCGAGCATACCAACCAATGCCTCGAAGCTACTAAACAGTTCTTGTGACTCGAATCCGACTCGTCTCGACCAAGTCATGACTCTGACTCGACTCGAAAAAATATTAGTTGACTCTGACTCGACAAAAATTACTCGGACACATCACTGCGGACTGCATGAAATCAGAATAGTGAACCTGGCTGTTGTGGAGCGTGAGTGTTATACCGGAAAATAAAATGTCAATGTAAGAATTAAATCAATTAATCGGAATAAAGCTTCTGACTTCAGGTTATCTAGAAAATTTTGATTCTAAACGAGCTTCACGTAATAGAAACGCCAACAAAACTACTGTATTGCTCAGAAGAAGCAGTTATGTGTTTTTTGTAGGACACTGCTGCTTGCCCTACACATAGCTCTTATCTGCGACTGTGGTACAACCTTAAGTTTTAATAAGGTGCATTTCAAACATGAACAGCCGCAAGTTCATTCGCGTGATTCACACGTAACTATCGGTACGATTCAACAAATGGACGCAGCCAACGTGCCTTGAGCATGTCGATACAATACTCGGCATGCGGCTTGACCAACGATCATATTGAGATTCATCAGGTCCGTAACCAGTTTGGTGCATTAGGGGGCGAAGAGTTTTCTGAGAGGAACCCAAATTTTTTTAAGTATGTCCAATTAGTTTTTTCCTGCACCCCTCCTAGTTACGAGCCTGAGATTCATGGAAACTCGTCGAAAGACTCTGGCATTATCAACACGAAATCTGATTATGTGAATAAAAATAATTTTCATGAATAGTAAAATTTTAACGAATATTTATCGATCTGATCACATACGGACTCCATGTGTACCACAGTTTGCTGAAAGCCCCCTAGGATCTTGAGGTCCTAGGCTTAAGCATACATAGCCTCTTGGTAAATCTGGCCCTGCCTATCTTGGTAAATCCGGCCTAACAGAATCATGCTGACAAACTTGGCATGTTCAATCAGTAGGGAATGGGACTACCCTTCGCTACTGTGACTACACCACAGAAACACTTGGAGCCACGGCAGTCACGCTGAAAATTCACGTTTTGTAATTGGAAGCACAGCCCTCCAGCCAGCCCGGCCCTCTGTTCAGTGTTATCCACCGCTGTTACCGGTAACATCGCCTGACCTCACGCCTAGTGATTTTTCACTAGATCTAGCCTTGTGATTTTTCACTGCAATCTAGTGATTTTTTTCAAAGTATGTATATAAAGAAAATTGATTATCTTGTTTTTACTTTTCAACGCTGTTTTAAAGATTTTCAGCCTTTTTCAATCCGTAATAAACAATTGATTTTGTGAATTTATGTTTGAATGAAGATTTGCACCAACAGAACGAACCAACCAAGTGTTTTTGATTTGAGTTTCTCATTGTTTGCACCTCCGTACTGTTTTTATTAATTNCTGCAATAATTGGCCATGACATTCATTTCTTAGTAGGAACACACTGCAATGGAAATAATTAGGCATGCAGTGGCTATAGATACGACTGTAAATCTTGAAATAGGAAAACTTATTAATATGCCACCTGTGACGTAACAGTTACGCATGACGAGAGTGCAGTAGGCATGGTAGAAACAAAGTAAATGTAAAAGATAAACCCTAACCTTAACACTAACCATAGCCCTAATTCTAACTTAACCCTAAGCTAAGCTAACCCTAGCTTAACGCTAACTTAAAACTAACCCTAAGCTAACCTAACCCTGAGCTAAGCTAACCCTAACGCCAACCTAACAATAACCCTAAGCTTAGCAAAGCTAAGCTAACCTAACCTTAACCTAACGCTATCCTATCCCTAACCTAACAGTAACACTAACCTGTAAAACGTAAGGCTGAAAAAAAAGGAAAGAAAAAAAAACAAAACGAAAGTCAAAAGAAAAAAAAACAATGAAAGTTGGCAAGGTGAGATTCGAACCGAAAACCATAGGCGTAGAAGGTGTAGCGCATAACCATTACACTGACTGTACGATCCACACAGTTTGACTGACAAACTGACCCTTTTTGGCTTTTATTTGAATTGCGTCAGGACAGGCGTATCCCAAGTCACTTCCAAATAATTAAGATAGTGTCTATTTTACCGGCGATATTCTGGTGGCAACAGACCAGCTGGAGCTATTGTGCCAGCAGTCGAAGATTCGGTTTTGTGGCTTTTAATGATAAACCTACAACCTAACCTTAACCCTAACTGTAGCCCTAACCTACCCCTAACTTAACACTAAGCTAACCTAATGCTAAGCTAACCTAACTCTAAGCTAACACTAATCCCAATTCTAACCTAACCCTTATCTTAACCTAACAAGACTAACCCCTAAACGTAACACCTAAGCGCCAGTGGAGCCTGAAAAAAAGCAAAGAAAAAAAACAAAAGGAAAGTCAGCAAGGCGAGAGTCGAACCAAAAAGCATTGGCATAGCAGCCGTAACACCTAACCGTTACACCACGAGCAAGACAGTGTTTTCCTGACAAAGTAACATTTTTCTTTGAATTGCGTCATGCCACCAGACCGAATCTTCGACTGCCAGCACAATAGCTCCAGCCGACCTGTTACCGCCAGAAATCCCTGGTAAAATAGACACTACCAAAATGTATTACTGCACTATAATTATCCCAACCGAATAGTGCAGTTAGTGGATTATGAATGTTAACCATGTTGTGTTCATGTAGGCCCCACTGGTGTATATTTGACAACACTTGGTTTTCAAAGTAAGTGGAGTTGCCCCCTTGGGGTGATTTTAAGGGGCAAGGGGATAAAAAAATGAAGAGAGAAATAGTGGGGTAAAACCACACAAAGGTGGCGAAAACTCTTAACCACTACCTCTGATCAATCATTTGAGTTAACTTCAGCTGTGACCTCAAAGCAAAGAAACTGCATATTGATTCATCAGCGAGGTGATCTACAACTGTACCTCCCTAAAATATCTCCGAATATTATGAAGCTTTTTGAAGGCTGGTTAGCATATCCGTCACACTAAACTGGGGACCATGGTATATATCGATTTTTTAAGATAAAATTATTTTAAAATACTACCTTGTGTTCACTTTATCAGGGTTGGGGGTGACAACGATGTGTTGAGAATGAAGAGGGGGCGATGAACAAACAAAGTTGCAGAAACAGTGATTTATAGCCTATTATAGATACAAAATGTTATTAACCTGAACATGTGCCATGGACCAGGAGATTAACAAGTCAAGACATCAGAAAGGTTTATGCATGCATATTTTGGCCAGTTTAAAAGCACAACGATGCTCATGCTTTTCAAGCAAAATTCACTTAACACTTTGGGTACCGGCCCATGTATATATACGTGGGAGAAATTATATACAGGTTTAACCTGATGTTACCGGGCCACATATATATATGTTCTCTAAATAAAAATCCTGGTTTTATGGCCCTGGGAGCCAAAACAGTGTGCTATTTTTGTAGCTCACGCGTTTTTTGACACTAGGCTATCATCTGAGGCTTTGGATCCCCTGATCGGCATTTTGGCTAAAACCCACAACTTGCCAGCTGATTGAGCAAGAGAGCTGTTCAAACCCTGTAAACTAAAGACTGTGAAAGTCTTGTAGTTAAGAATAAAAAAAATTTTTTAGTTTTGGGCTTGGTGATTTTGGTTGACGACATCAGGATGGGAGTAGGTTTTGCGTTTATTCAGATGATATCATCGGTTGATTCAACAACGAGCTGATTTTTGACTCAACTTCTTTGGATGTTAGGCTCTAATACGAGTCTTCAGAGTCCTTGATCGACTTTCTAGCACTTCTGGGTCCAAAGTTATGGCTAAAAATTCCAAGTATTTCAGGAATGCCGTAGGGGTAAGGATTTCCCTAATTAATCTGTGGCATTTTGGCCTTAATTTTGGAACCAGAAATGCTAGAAAGTCCATCAAACCCTTTAAAGACTTGTATTATAGCCTGGTTTCTAATAAAAACTCGAGTCAAAAAAATGGTTCTTGGCGTTGGCGTCACGGGCCCAATGATGTTGTCGGAATATAAACAAAATATGCATAAATATACTTCTGTTATGCAAACATCAGTAAAAAAACTGACATCCAAATCTAAAACAATTTTTTTTTCATTGCAAACTACAAGACTTTCCCCATCTTTAGAGGGTTCGAACAACTCTGTAGCTCAATTGGCTGGCAAGTTATGGCCTGGGGTGGAACGCACTCCAGGTTAGCATTTGCAGGGTACATTTTACCATTTTTGGTTTTACACCCATACTTTCGGCTCCAGATATGTTAGCAAGCCAATCAATGGCTCTAAAGACTTGGATGACAGCCTAGATTCCGAAAAAAATTTGAGCCAAAAAATGGACTGTTGGGTTGGCATCCAGGGCCAGGTAAACTCGACCACAAGGGTCAAAACATGTCCCCATTATGACGTCACCCAAAGAAAATCCCACATGCAAAACGAAAAACAAATTTTCCGTTTGTGCTAGAAGACTTGCTGAATCCATAAGAGTGTTTGAACAGCTCCCTAGCGCAATCGGTTGGCGAGTAATAGTGTTGCAAAACAGTGGCTCTTGCGGGCATGCAAGGTAAAATACCCGGTACCTGTGGATATCGCCACAGGGAATCCGCCCGGTACAAGAACTAATGAAAGAAAATGTCATCATGGCGCATTGCTTTGATCGGCTTCAGGTTTTTCCTTCGGTAACAGTGTTTTCATAACTGAACGATAGGCTAGATTCTGATTTCCTGCAAATTTTTGTAAACATTTGCATTTTGTTACATCTCTGAAATAATTGTCATTAAATAAATGACAATGATTACGGCCCAATTCCTTTTGTTAAGCTCTATTCTCAAGACATGTCTTGATGAAGTTTATCCTAATATATTTATTGCACTTCGGATTATGCTAAAGTGCCCCGATAGCCGATATCATTGCTAGCACTGAAAGGAGTTTCAGCAAACTGAAACTGATTAAAAAAACCTTCAACAGGTGTTATATGACAGATAGCAAACTATCCTAATTAGTCATGTTATCAATCGAAGCTTCATGTGTGCGCTTTCTTGATTTAGATAATGTCATAAAGGCTTTTGCATGCCAAAAGATTCACTCCAAGCCATTTTGATACTACTATAATGTCACATTGTTTATGATATTTTCATGGTTATTGTTATGTAATATTTGTCATATGTGTTACTGTGCCACTATACAGTGATTTCTTTTGTTTTGTTGCATGACTACGGTCTGCTAGTTGAGTAGCCCTGCGTTTTGGGGGAGCCAGAGTTAGGCTGCTTCATACTGTTTATACCTATTTGTAATTGTTTGGTGTGCAGCTGCATATTTAGATAAAATTGTTTTGCATTATTTGCTTAGTAGTTGCTAAAAATGAATGTGGTTTATCACTGGTGCGTAAAGATCAACAAACTGCTCAAAAATTCCATTGGAGACTTACTACTAAAGATGGCACTGGCCAGCACTTTGTAGCCCAGCCCACCTGGAGCTAACTAGAAATGGCCTGGCCCATCTTTGCTAAACCACAACTTATTTTCTGGACGTGCCCGTGGCCCGTAATATACTGAACCTCAAAAGCACAGGAACAACACTTAAAGTTTTCAGTTCATTGACCTTTGGACAATAAAACCATGTAGTCTTAATAGCTATAGGTCTGCCAGACCATTTTTGAAAACTTATTCGTCCGCCGCTTACAACATGACACTAACACATGACAAGTGTGTGCTAGGCCTGTGCTCTTCAACCTTTTTTGTTATGGTGCACCCCTGAAGATGTTTTGACGAATTCATGCACCCTACTTACTGACACTTCCCCCATGTCCACCACATAATTGCGCCCATGTCTCTAAGATTGTTGCAAAGTCTAGGTTAAATCCTGAAAGTTGTTGGTTGGTTAATGGTTTATTTTTGCTAATAGAGTTTTTGCAAAAAGTATCTGTTTAGTGTGACAAGTTTGTAATGCATCCTTATGAACCCTTTCGTAGTGGTGCACCCTAGGGTGCACCATGCAGACCAGTTGAAGAGCGCTGTGCTAGGCTGCACTAAACTTGCTAGTAACATACTGAACCTAAAGCTCACACCTAATCCTAAACTAATGGAGAACCTCAAACAAAAAAGGTTCTCCAATGGAGAACCTCAAACAAACAGGCCTGTTCAATTCAAGAAAATGAAGAAGCGCAGAGATCTAGATGCTCCAAACTGGAGTACATGTACCCCTAGGCTAATAGGGTGCATTTGCCTATCTGAAGGGGTACATGTGAGGTTAGCAATAGAAGGGAAAAAATATGTTTACATATTATTCATTTCGAAATATTCATACATACATCAGTGAATTTTATTGTCAAAATCATTATGTGCTGATTGGTAAATACATTCTTGTTATTTTCCAGAGCCTTTTTGTCCTAAGAAATTTTAGGGGTACATGCTCATCTGTTGAAATGCTGAAGGGGTACATGGCCAGAGAAAGTTAGGTAACACCTGTCCTAAACCCAGTCCCATCGCCACCAGGGAACTTTGGTGGGCTTAGTCCCCCAAACAAATCTCTAAGCCCCCCCCATTGAAATATGAAACACTATAAATCAGTGGAGTTTTTGTAAATTTGTAGAATGTCAAGCCGCCCAGCACAAATGCAAAGCCCTCTATTGAAAACTTTATGGCTACATTTCTGCCTAAACCTTGGCGACAGCGACAGACTATAAATGAAAGTGTTTGTTGCTTTGATTCATAACGTGGTTCATTGGTTTGTGTGGATACAAGTGAAACTGAGCATTAGCAGAATGGTAAAGAGGAGAGAACAGTAGCAAAACATTTCCTTGTTAGATTTTGAAACTTTGCAAAAACAGAATTTTTCGCCTAATTGTCGAGCAGACCGCAGCGACCTGGAAAGACATCAAAGCTAAAAACATTGTTAGCCGACTGTTTCAAAACCTTCAGCGGACCGCCCAAAGACTGGACTGTTAGCAGCTCATGCCATCTCTACTTACTACATTTGTTTTGTTGTTTACTCAAGCAATGCTGAGAATATACCCCTATGCCCCATCATTAAATAAAGCATTTGGCGCTTAGAAGAAAAGTGGAATTAATTTAGGAATTAATTGCCGAGATTCAGGTCTTTGGTGGGTCTTACAACAAATCATAAGTCTACCTTACCTAGTCACAAGTTATTGATGTGTATCAATTTAGGATAGGATCTGTTACATGAAAATGTGAAATTCTACTTTAAAGTCATTTACCCAATTGAAGCTCATTACATCACCCTACAACTATTTTCGGTTTTTGTGGAATAACGTGTATCTGTTTTTGGGAACTAATTCTTGCATGCCCAAATTGTGGCAGTGGGCTTCAGCTAAGTTTGCCGCCCCCTGGTCAAACCTGTAGTTATGCCACTGCCAAAGCATGATATTCCTTTGGTAAGAAAACAGAGAATGCACTAGTTTGAAATTTCTAACACGCCTACACTTAGATTTGTTGCTTTTGCAAACTTATTTAAATATATCCCTAAATTCTTGTGAATTTAAACCATTGTATGAGGCAGAAAAGCTGACTTTCTTTTAGAAAATTAACTTTGTAGTTATTTAATTTAAAACATATGAGTTTCCTTCTGTTTGTGTTTTCATTTTGAATTTGAATATTGCAGGCATTGGCTAAATTTTTTGGCGAATTTGTATGAAATCTGGCACATTTGTAAGCTAAATTTTAACTTTTGTCACAATTTACTTTAGCATAGCAGGAAAGCTGGTATATTTTACTGTCTTTTGCTGAGACCGGATATTCCATGCAGGCCAATGGAGAACCTCAAACAAAAAGGCCTGTTCAATTCAAGAAAATGAAGAAGCGCAGAGATCTAGATGCTCTGATTGGTAAATTTAAATTAGAATTAGCTGTGAAAGGTTTGTTTCAGATGTGTACATTCATTGGGAATGACCTACATCTCCCTGTAAACTCATCTGTGACAAATATCTTGAATCTACTACATTCAAATGGTAATATAACTCTTGCAAAAAAGGCTACAATCAGAATCTTTCTGTGATTAGTACTGAATAAAAGTTTTCTATATATACATGGTATCTGCCTTCTACATATATATATATATAGTTCGAAGACGAAAGCATGATTTTAACCACCTATAAAGAGCAAGTTTTTAATGACAATAGAGACAGTATAAATGAACCCCTGGAATTGCACCAGAGCTCTATGAAGTTTTTTTGTTAGAAGCTTAGAAGTCGAACGTGCAGTGCTTTCAATATCTGTTTAAGTGTAGATATATGTTTATAACATTAATGTGCAAATGCAACACGATTTGATTAGACTTGGTAAAATATCAGCGTGGTTTTAAATGCTGACAAGCAGAATCTGAAATTTAACATGTTATTTATTAATGTAAGAAAAATTTAAACGAGTTTCACTGCTGATGTGGGTTCAAAAGTATATGCCCGTGAGTGGGTGTGGCAGGTGTTTAGCACAAAACAAGCTGTAAAATATGGGATGTTAATTTTTAGCATTGGTAATTAATATGATGAAATTAGTATCGTAACATCCACAGAGAGCACTTTGTGAAATTAACCACTTTTTGAGGTGTACTTTGATGCATGCTGTTGACCTT
>JGI24159J19872_10009134_pt1 | contig 12995 bp, 16 predicted proteins | sample Ectturendosymbi4_FD_19872 | JGI IMG/M metagenome (IMG submission 19872) | reverse complement strand
TGTTTCTCAACACTTGTCAAAAAGTGATAAACGGGGTTGGTTGACCAGATGACCGCCACGGTCTTTCGCCAATCCTACATGACACAGCGCCCTTCTTTGTTTAGACTGATCAGCTATCGTGCCATTGTGTTTTCATTTGCTCTAATGTTCGCTAATGGTTGGTTTATTGCATGCGATGGCTTTTATGGTGCTTCTGCTTGTTGGCTAAGTCATATGAAACAATAAACCATTACCATTTAATAGGTAGGCCTACTGCTGCCTATGAAAGCATAACAGCAACAAATAGAGCCTTGAAAACTCCATAGCATGAAACAAACTTGAAACATGAAACCTTCACAGCATCAACTCAAACTATTCCAGTTACATTTTTGTTGTCATAGCTCAAAAACATTTACCAGCGTCAACAATTCGATGTTTACAAAGGTTAGGTAGAATGGTGGTTTACCACTACATGTTTCTAATTTTTAAATATTTCAAAGTCTACCCAATTTTGAATGGAGTTGTTTCAATTAGCCCAAATGTGATTTCGGCTGTTGGAATTTACCCAATTAAAATAACATGCAAATCTGAATGAACCTCTCCTAATTTACCCAGTTGGTTCCAATTCTGCCCATGTTTGAATGAAGCTGTTTTAATTACCCAGACATGATTGAGGCTGTTGGAATTTACCAAATGTTTCTAATTTTATCCAAACTTCAATGAAGCACTTGTATCTTACTCAAATTTGAACGAAGCTGTTTGAAGTTACCCAAATTTGAATGCAGCTGTTCCACATGGCTCAAATTTGAATGGAGATATTGCCGTTTGCCTAAAGTTGATTTAGTTTGTTGGAATTTACCCAAATTTTTCCAATTTTTGGAAATATTTCTATTTTTACACAAATTGCATGAAGTTGGTTGTTCTAATTTGATCAAATTTGATTGAGGTTGTTCAATTTTACCCAAAATATTCTAATTTTATCTATATTTGAATAAAACTGTTGTAGTCCACTTAGATGTTTCTAAATGTATTCGAATTTTAGTGGAGCCACAGTGTTCTACGTGGTCCAACTTTGAATTTGACTCTTTGAAGTTGCCCGCAATTAAACGAAGCTCTTGCAAATTGTAAATTTGAATTGGCTGATGGGACATTACCCAAATGTTTCCAATTTATGTAAACGTTTTTAATTTCAACTATATTTGATTAAATCTTTTCACATTTGTCCAGATTTAATTGAAAGTATTGGATCATACCCAATTGCTCTTAATTTACGCAAATGTTTCTTATTTTACCCAAAACCTGAATGAAGTTTATTAATTTGTCCAAATTTGATGAAGGCTGTTGGAATTTCCAAAGTGATTATTTTGCCATCAGGTAGTGTCTGTTTTGCCATCAAAGGCAAAAAATGGCCAAATCGTCTCAGTAAAGCTTTTGCCATTGGTGGCAACATCGACACTGCCTCACTTAAATGTGAATCTACTGTAGCTGTATAATTTGCCCAAATGTTGAAAATTTTTGCCCGAATAATGGCCAATGTTCCAGCGTAGGGGATGCGACCGCATCCCCTGCATCCGCATGTCGTACGCTTATGCTGAACGGTTGTGATTTAAACGCCACTCACACGGAAATAAACGTGTTAGCAGGAATACAATGACTTGACGGTCAGTAACAGTTGGCGTTCAACACCGTACTCCCGCAATACTTACTAAAGCTTTTCACGAGAAACCCGGTTGTATGCTTTCTCAGTGCCGACAAAACATGTGCAGACATCTTTTTGCACATTCGCAAAATTTCTCGAAAATTTGCTGGAGAGTGAAAAGGTGGCATGTAGTACTACGGCCAAGACGAAAACCGCACTGGGTTTCTCCAGCGATCTTTTTCAAGGCACTTAGCCTACAAATTTCCATGGAGGCTAAGAAGAGAGGTACCCTGGTAGTAGGTACGTTGCTTCCTGACCCCGTTCTTTTGTGTGGTGACAATCACCCCAATTTACCAATCTTGCGGTGCCCTTCTAGAACACCAGGCAATTTGACACATGAGTCAGCAAAAGAAGTCCTTATCTGTTCAAGGCTTTCAACATTTTCACGACGGCTGCGGACTTTTGCGCCTCACCGTACCGCGTCTGCAGATATGGCTTGGCTTTATTTTGATGCCAGGCCTGCCATGGTACTTTCTTTGTTCGAATACCATATTTCACCCACTGTTTTCAACACGTGGTTACTTTTTTGCCATCATTCGCCACAGCAGTTAGTTTCAGTCCACATACCCGAGCAGCAGATGAAGCTATAGCTGCTTTGATAAGTTGCCACTCCACTATTGTGTCCGCTATGAATTCCAGGATCTCTCGGAATAAGGACGATACTTTGTCTGCAATAGTATAGGACTTTCCACTTTACTCGGAAGGACCTCCTAATCCTGAAACTGCGTGTAGATCCTGTTAGTTTACCACTAAACCACGACGCTTAGTCGAAGTGATGCCAACAACACCCAGGGAATATCGTCTGGCTTCCACGAATAGTTCATGCTTTTTCCTGTGAGTAAAATGACGTTCCAGCTTACAATCGTTAGCTTATTGCAAGATTGTCATTTCATCCCTGAAGTACACTCAATTACGTCAGTGTGCAATTAATAAAGCACATGAGTGAAATGTCTTCTTTTACCCAAACTTTCAAGTTAGTTACTCATCAACTCCTACGAACTATGAAACACGAATTTACTAGAAAGAGTTTGTCGATTTGATTTTATACTAACTTAACACTTTTAACTTAATGCGTTTTCTATGACATAAAAACTTTTATTTTTTTCCCTCAATAGCAAAGAAATATAATTTGATTAATATTGTTGCTGTAAAAAGGCCGAAATCTTTGCCCAAATTTTTTGAGATTTTTTCCACATTTTTGACAAACGAAACATTTGGTGGTGCGCTTGCCCCCCCTGCCCCCCCTGATCCTAAACTATCGATTTTGCAAAAAGTAAACAGAGTATGAGATTCACGTGTGGTGTCTGAAAGACGCATATCAAGTCATCTAGGGGCATGGTAGGAGATGCTTCTTTGGACATCCAGTAAAACTTTTCCACTCTTGTTTGAAATTTTCTTTTATCAGGAACGCGTCGGACAAGCAGCGTTTGTTACAACAGACATTGTAATAATGTCTCAATGTTCGAATGAAATCCTCAAGTGGGTTTGAAGTTTTTCCAAAAGTGAATTATCTGAAAACCAGTGAAAATTAACTATCGACTTTGCCATGGAATGTGTTTGTCGTTGGCAAGCACGCAATGCAAACATTGCAATACGAGCAAACTTTACATGTCTCATTTTGGCAACGACATTCGGTGCGTTGACATGTTGTTTTTAAGTTTTCCACTGAGGCTTTTGTGAGTAGAATTAAAGCAGGGTTGGCATAGCCACCTCCCCATAAAGTTTCAACAGCTTTGTCAACATGACCTACAGTGCGCGATGACTATAACAAATGTACCAACGATGTTCCACTGAACTCGTAGTAAAATTTGTTCAAACCGTTCGTAAATCGTTTAAATGAACCCAGAAGTAGACATGAGCCTACTGCAGCCAGAGAAACGTCAGTTTTGAACCCAATAATTCCTCGTATATGATCAATTAACAACAAATTGGTGTGAGGGCATTTTCCATCGCAAAGGTGTAATGAAAGGGATTTAAATCAAAAAGAGGCATGATCAATTTGGTGAAAGTGAGTTAAGCTTGTTACTTCCATTTTCCTCTTCATTGAAGAGTTTTGTCTATGCAAAGAACAATCTGTGAATTAGTATTTGATATCATCGCGTAAATGCAAATATCATATGAACTGCGAAAGCTGGTGCTTTATACTAATTTTCAATTGTTCGGAAATATGCGGAAGGAACAGTCAGACGTATATCAGGTGATTGACCCCTATGAACAAAATTCCTGCCACTGACATCGTGGGTCCGGCTCAACCGCTTCCGCACCGGTGTCGGACGTTTCCGCTCCTGCTTTGCATATATGGAGTATGGCCACTTCTACAGCCTGCGAGTGTGGCGCAGAAGATCAACCGTTCACCATGTTGTCTTCCGATACCCAATCCATCAACCTCCCCTTGGATTGCACGCCCTGACCATTCTGGATGATGAGACAATTGATTGTCTGCTCAACACCTGCCCAAAGATCTAGTACGGCCAAGCAGTGGACTAAAAGAACTGCTTCAAACAATGAAGATGAAGCAGCTTGNGCTTGTGTGCTGTAGACATTCCCATCTAAATCGTCCTCATTGTTCAGTTTTTTACTTGTTGAACAAACTAATAGGTATAAAAAGTTTTGTTTTTTTCCCCACAGCTTTTCCTCCCCAATTCCTCCCTGGAGCACATTTTCTCCCCGGGATTAAACATTCCTCCCTTAGTGAGCCAAGTTGCTCCCGTTTGAGAACCACTGGTCGAGAACAATCTATTTGCTGTGCATCATAGAAGAGGTGAAAATTGAAATTTGCACCTTGGGGAAGATGTTTCTTGTGTGCTTTGGCGTTAGTGCTAGGAGGAAATTAAAAGTATTCGAAATTCGTTAACAGATATGACAAACTTTAACATTCGCATTTTGAAAATTCCAAAAGAAAAAGACGCTTGCCCCATTTTGGTTTTAATTAAAGCAACCACTGATTGTTTAACGCGCGATCCTTGAACCTTTGAGGCTCTGGCTGGTTTGAAAAAAACTTGCGACGCCGAAAGATGACCATTTTTTTCTGATCTCACATCTTCTTGATTTCAATAGATTGACGATTCGGGAAAATTTGTTTTATTTTCCCAATTTATGAATGCATTGTGACTTGGAAGTTTGAGGAACGCGTTGTAGCGGCATAAATATATTTTGTTTGTTTTCGTAAAACCAGTAACCAAACATTTACATTGCATGTCAATATGACAATGGTGATGAGATGAAACGTTCTTCAGTTAGTTTTTCTGCGTTTCACGTCTTTTAGGAGAGATTTTCCTGAAGGTGTATAAAAATCTTTTGTTAAGGTACATTACTTCTTTTTCGTTGCTTAGTTTTCTTATATTACCAACACTTTGAGGGTTTCTACCTTTATAGCCTGTAAAGAAAAAGAGTTTCATTAAGACTAAATTCTGCATAATAAAATACCAAGATGAGGTTTCAACATTGTTGCTAGTTTCCGACAAATTCTGCGAGATATATTTCAACATCTGGCAGTTATACTCGCACCCGTCATGTGTTGCGTGGAAATCTAAACAAATAATACAACATATTTTCATCTACACCACATTTTATTAAAATAGACCTTTCTAAAGCTTCCCTAAAGCGAAACACGAAGATGGTTGCCGACATTGAAAATTGCGACTACTTGATCACATAAAAAGATCGATCTTGCATCAAATACGGTTACGCATATACAGTTGCGCAGTAAAACAAAAGAGCAAAGACGGTTCTTGATTGGTCCGCATAAAATAAGAATTCGCAAAACATTGAAAACAGTTGCGGACCAAAAGAAATCTTGTCCTAGAACGAAGACAGACGAGTACAGTCCGAAGCTACGTGACCGTCTGCAAAAGGCTTTGTCAAAAAAAGGCTGTTCTACCTTACTAAACTCAAGTTAGTTTGGCAATGCAAAAAAATAAAAAAATGAAACAATTTCTGGGAAGTTTATATTTGTGTTCAGGATCATAGNTAAATAAAAGCTGATGATAGCTATGTAGTAGCCGAAATGTATGTTTCATNAGATGTATGTGTTTGATTCTTAGTTTGTGAAACGATTCCTTTCGATAGACAGAGTTTGTACAAANAAAACAAATTNTTTGAAGTCTCAAAGGTTTAGCGTGTTGCACACAAAAGCTACACTTGAGATGCTGCAATGTAAGATACCACCACAGTTTCAAAGGTTACGTTGTTGAAACACAAAGCACATTATTTCTTTCGGTATAGTAGTTTCACTCCAAATCAAGATATTATTAAATATTCCCACTTTAAGTTAAATTGATAGCATTTGGCAAACGCTTTTATTGATTCTTCTTCATGACCGCTTTTTCCTTTAAGGCGGATCGCGAGAGCAGCAAGCCAAGAAGGACTGGATATACCTCACGGTTTCCAACAACCACTGATGGTCGTGCTGGCTCCACACCAACACAGGACCAGGTCCGGCCGGAAATGTAGTCCCTCCATTTGGTCTTTCGTCGACCTCTGGCCCCCTTTCCCGTTGGCATAGCCAGCAGAACTCGCCTCGCCGATCTTACCTGGGCATTCTTGCCGCGTGGCCGAACTAACGAAGCTGAGGTCTCTCTATCCGGAGAAGCTTATCGATCGGCATGCAAGGCTTTACGAATTTCACCGCCGGGCTTCGTCGCGAATTGTCACACCGTAAATTCTTCGCAAAGGACCATCTCTACCGCTTGTACTTGAGATAGCACTCTTTCCGTCATTATCCATGATTCTACTTTAAATCAAATTCGAGAATGTTTGGCATATGTGTGCATGTTGAGGTTGAAGGTGTTGCGCCATTCCCTACAGTTGATACAGATATGCGACCCAAACTCAAGGAGTATGGAGCGGTGTGACCGGCCAGGAGGGCCATTGTGGCCTAAATGATATCGGAAGACTACTGCTGCAACTGTGCTGTAACAACACACTGCTCGTCATCGATACTTTTTTCCAACACAGAGCTTTGCAATAGTACACATGGTGCAGAGAATCTTTGGATCAACGGTCAGTCATTGACTTCTCTAACGTTTCAGGTGATCTGTTCAAATCAGTGTTAGACGTTTGTGTCAGTCAAGATGCAGAACTGTCGACGGATGACCACCTGGTGATCTGCAACGTACGTCTGGAAAAACCAGCTGGGAGTACACATCCTACAAGACCAGGAGGTTCCACCGATTAAAGTAGAAGGCTCTGGCAGAAAAGAATGAAAGAAATACATTCGCAGACTTTTGTACTAGGCGTAGCACTACAAACCAAACTTTACTGTCCAGCAAATATTTGAGAAATCTTGGGAATATGCCAAAGACGTCTGTACATGTTTTGTGGACCTCGAGAAAGCATATGACTGGGTTTCACATGAAAAGCGTTGTGGAGTGTTGCGGGAATGCAGTAATGACAGCCGTTGTTTCTAGTGTTGCAACTTCTCTGCTGGCGTTGGGCTGATGCGCGATTCACCACGAACGGAATGTGCGTGATGAACAATACCATATTTACGTGGCGCGAACAAACAATAATAGAATGATATCGTCGAGTGAACTCTATTGTTGCTTGCTGTCACAGTGCTTTGCGCACCTGCCGCTCGGGCTTTCTAATCGCAACACTAGCCATCACGTCACTGTATTTCTGTATTTTGGTCACATGGCTGAACCATAGCAGCTGAGATCTTTTTATTGCGAAAGGTGGTTTGACATTCTGCGTTTTACGAATTTATAGCTGCGCACGTTGTCGCGAAGTGTCACTCCGTGAACTCTTCGCAAAAATCCCATATGTGCCGCTTGTACTTGAGATAATATCCTTTTTTCCATTACCCAAGACTCATTAACATAGCTGAGGATAGGAACAAAGACAGATGTACAAACTGACAACTTTGCGATGTTTGAAAGCCCCGTTTTGTTAACACAGAACGATGAAGTTCACTTAACTCTTTTTGCGTTACCAATCCGTGTATCAAACCGATGACCGAATGGAATAGTTACTGATTTTTTTCTTTGTTCTCTCCTCAGGATAATCGGATAAGCTAACTACAACCCGATGAAACATTGTGCATAAGCATTCCTGTGCACTTTCGATTTTTTAATTAATGTGATACCGACTTTGTGTCCGACAGAAACAGACCAACCAAAAAATAATGAATAATGAAAAAATAAATCACCTGTTGTGCCTTCCGTTATTGGTGAATATCATTCCAAGATACGTGAACGTCTTGTCCTGCTGCAGTATATTGCCGTTTACTTTCAGGGGGCATTGACTTGGGCTTCTTATATGACATAATACCACCCGGTAACATGCTTTCACGAGATCGAATAAACATGGGTAGACGTCTTTGTAGGCATACCATATTTTCATGATTGAAAACCGGGACGCTTCAGAATAACGAGTTTTATCAGACGAATGTGGTTCATATCATACTTGGAATATGCATCTATTTTCGCTATATATTGCAATGGTTTCACCTCAAGCGATTTAAATTCAAAAAGCTTCACTTTTACACCTAAATCAGGTACAAAGTAGCGAAACATAACGAACAATTTTACCCTTTTTTCCAGTGACTCCGGAACAGCGGTAGGGGCTAGGGGCAGTAAAAGAGTTGATGGCAATGAAAACTTCTAAAAACAAATCGTTACCAATAATGCTTGTTTCTGTTCAGCAACAATGCTGACCTTAAAAATAATAACAGATAAATTATAGAAAACTATACTCTGAAGTTTCTGGGTGTGTGAATTTCTGCAATATTGCAATATGTTCCAAGTCGATCTTAATAAACCATAGAACTACCTAGCAGGCTGTGATTGGTCTGATATTTCTATAAAAAGCCACCTCCGCCCCCTTTACCTCCTCCCTCTGAAAGGGCAAAGGGCAGTGTACCCGCTCTCCAGTGTCCCTGCTCTTTTCTGTTCGAAGCATCAACAGTAAGCGAAACAAAATTCACTTTATGTAATTCTTGGCGTAATTCAGCAACAAGCATCGGGACAATGCAATCAACAATTACTGTTTCACATTTTGTTCCTGCAATGGCAAATTTAGGTTAAAAATTTGGAAACTAGCTCAGAGTTTGCAATCAGAACTTTTAAAAAACTGTTCGTAAATAGCAGCGTGATACAAAAAAGTAGCTTCTTTCGCTGTTACGAGTAGAGACTCATCAGAATGAACAGCTTGGAAGAAGTGCTTCACACGAGATGACAACATTGCTGTCTCAACAGAAGATTTGTGTTTTTGGTTTCCAAGTGGTTGACAATATCTGAGTGTTCGCCATGGCTAATTGCAAAAATAGCTAATTCTAATTCAGCACAGTTATTTTTAGACAAGGTTCAGATCGAAGCCTAAAGAAGAAACTGTTAGGTAAAGAAAAATTACATAGGCCGACCAGTATCTTCAGAGTGGTTCAATAAAATGAGAAAATGATGAATGTTTTTTTAATTATTTGAAAATTGCCAAAAACATCGCGGGCCGCACGAAACGCCCTCGTGGGCCATAGCGGGCCGCGTGTTTGAGACCCTGATCTAACACAACGAAACAAGAAAAAAAACAAGATCTCACATCACTCTTCAGCAAGTTGGCTAAACACACCAATCACAGCCTGCTAATGCATATGTAGGTAGGGCGATGCTGGCTGACTGAATGCCTAACCGGGAATTTTTGGTTGACTGACCGGGACGCCGGGACAAAGCCTTTAAACTGGGACTAGGCTAAAACGGGACGTATGGTATGCTTAGTCCTTGGCATACATCCAAGGATTTTCAAATACTTGCTGGAGAGTGAAAATTAGGTCTGTATTGCTAAATCCAGGTCGAAAATTGCACAGGGCATCCTTCAGTTATGGTACAATTATTTCATGGCATCTTTTGTCAAGCGTACTTTTAGCGTACATTTTTCTCGGAAGGCTAAGCAGAGAGATGCCCCGGTAGTTGTGTTGGTTCCTGACCTTCTTGTGCATGGAGATAATTAATCCAGTATATCAAGCTTTCGGTACCTTTCGAGAAGTCTATGCCACTTGAAACATAGGAGACAGCCAAAGAACGTCTTCTCTCTTCAAAGGTTAGAGGATGTCAGGTCGGATTTCATCGCAACCTGCAGTCTTCCCAGCTTCCGGTTTTTGAATACTTCTTTTACAATGATGGCACTTTCCTTCCCCAAATGCATATCTTGTGTGTCCGATGGTATGCCGGTGGTTTACCAGAATACTTTGTTGACTTTCCAGTAGTTGGAATCCAGTTTATGGCCGCAATTTTTGCAGAATTACATTTAGGTGCTTTTACCAGTGTTTTTTTAAGTTTTTTCGAAGGGTGTCGTGGTGGAGCTTTAGGGTGTCAATACGGTTTTCCCTTCTATGTCTGACACTTTTATCTGATTTTCATAAAAATGCAAGTTTCAATACACCTAATTATTTGAACACGACATTCACTTTTGACAAAAAAAAAGACAATTTTATAAATAGAAAGTTTCAGTGTACATATTCATTCATTCCTTCATTCATTTTCTTGCCCGCTTTTCCTTTGGGGGGGAGGGTCGCGGGGGGGCAGCAGCTCTACGTGGACCCGAAATACCTCACGATTAACAGCAGTCTCACAAAGTCCCCTCGGTCCACACAAGGTCGAAGATGTAGTCACGCCACCTGGTCCTTGGACCTCTCGACTGATGTCCCACCAATGTAGCCAGCAGGACTTGCCTCGTAAATCTTTCCTGGCCGATTCTGGAAACATGGCCGGACCACGTAGCTGGGATCTTTCGAATCGGAAAAGTGGCGTGACATTCCGCGCTTTACGGATTTCAAACCTGTGCATTTTGTCACGAAGTGTCACACCATGAACTCTTCGCACAAATCCCATCTCTGCCGCTTGTTCTTGTGAAAGTATTCTTTTAGTCGTTACTTGAGGGTCATGACCACAGACGAGAATCGAAACAAAGACCAAACGGAAAGCTTTGCGATCTTTGAAAGCTCCAGTTTTCACCACGGAGCAACAAAGCTCACGTAGAACTGCGTTTGCTTTCGTAACACGAGTATCAATCCCTTTGTTCCGATTTCCGTAACTCGTGAATACCACTGCAAGGTAGCCTACTGAGGTTCTTACATTTCACCTGCTGCAGTGTATTGCCGCTCACTCGTTGCATACACTGCTTTGGGCGTCTTGAGGGACATAATACATCGGTCTTTTTAGTGCTGAATTTCGTACCTGATTTGGATGCAGGCAGATGAAAACCGTTCAAGTGCATTTTGAAGGCCCTGTTGAGAAGTTGCTAGCAGTACCAAATCGTTCGCAAAAGCAAAGGATAGATTCTGCAGTTCTCAAAGGTGACACCCTCGTCCACTCGGCTGCGGCTGTCTATCCCTGCGGTCTCAAACTTTGATGAACCGTGGCCCCCTTCCAAGTTTTAACTGGCGAATACTTAATATATCGTGACACTTGGGTTATGCAAAATCGCGGCAAAGCTACCTAGTGAAGGCCTCTATTTGTGGCCCCCATGGGGGGCCGAGGGCCCCATTTCAAAACCCTGGTTCTATCCAATTCATAGGTCTCCAAACTGTTTGGGAGAGGACCACATAAGCCATTACACAACAGTTCGAGGGCCGGACATCTGAAGCAATGTGATTGTTTCGGGATATGTTACATTCTACCAAATCAACTCATGTTTTGTCAAGATATTATGTTTTCATGTAGGTAAAATGTATTTTGTGGCCGGACGAAATGGCTTCATGGGTCGGATTTGGCCCGCGGGATGTAGTTTGTAGACCCCTGATTTGGAATATGGTGGTATGGCTTAATCGTGAATTTTTGCGACTCAAATCACGAAATAACACGAAGCAGCAAGAGGAAATACAATAACATCAATGATCACTAGTTGAATATGTAGTGATGAAAAAATACAAAAAAAATAAGAAATTTCACTTTTCGCAGCTTAGTAATCGTGTTCTAACATATTGAATCACANAGGATTGGCGAAAGACCACCTCCTGCTGCTAGCACAAACCAAATTTTAATTGAAGACGTTGTACAAGAAGCAATAAAAGTAATAAATAGCNTCAAATCAACGTCAGGTAAAAAAAGCGGAAAAACAACAACAACAAACAGTGGGGAAAAGGATGCCTAGGTACAGGGGGTAGGGTGAGTAACTATAGAGATAGATAGGAGGGAAAATAGTGGCATCAGTGCAATGTTACAGAATGTGACAAGCATATAAAATGAAGATCAAACAGAATGTGACAAGCATATAAAACGAAGATCAACAGGAAGTCTGGCAAGATAGCAGGACTTTTTGATATTTTATGCCAAATGAATAAGGCGAAGACGATTTCAATTTTTCTGGAATGTTAGACCAAATTTTCGGACCAATATACTTTACAGAAAGCTGACCCAGAGTTGTTTTCATTCTGGGTAAATAACATTTTTGCAGAGAAGCAAGTCTTGTTTGATATTTGTTTGATATTTGTGGATTGATGCAACCTCAGAAAAGTAGTTGTCAAAGTGATTAAGTAATCCACCATTATGAAAGTAGTACATGAATTTGGCAACTGACAATTCAAAAAAATTAGGTATTTCTAAAATTTTGTGCTTGGAATAGAGTACAGTTGTCTTAGTTTTGCAATATTCAAGTGTTCTCACAGCTTTATTTTGCAATCTAATTAAAGGGAGTAAAGTCGTCTTGTTGGCCTTTCCCCAGTTAAGTATCGAATAAGTTAAATAGGGATGGAAACGAGCAAAGTACACAGATTTGAGCACTGAAATGTTGGAATAGTGTTTTAATTTGTGCAACATCCCACATGATTTGGAGAGCTGTATTACCAACTTTTAAATTTGAGGCTTCCAATTAAGTTTATCATCAAGTATAACGCCAAGATACTATAAGCTGCTTTGTTTTGATATTGGGTGATGATTAATTAACACTGAAAAGTTGGTATTTTTATGGTTGTTCAAAAGCATGAAATTGCTTTTGGAATAACTGATACATAATTTGTTAGCACGAACCCAGTGATCGATTTTTTTGGGCTCGTGATTTACTGTTTTTTCTAAGATTTCGTAGTATTTCCCCGAAATATCCAGATTAATATCATCAGCATATAAAATAGTATTAAAGTTGGAGGCTTTCACAATGTCATTTATATACATAGGCAGTAAAGGCCCAACAACAGATCCCTGGGTCACGCCACATGTCACATTAAAAAAGAAGATTTAGTATCTCCTATTTTAGTACACTGAAACCTGTTGTCCAAGTAGGAAGTAGTTTCAGGGGGCGCATCATCTAATCAGCAGCTTAATTTCGCCAGTCACTATTTCTCGTTCGCGTAACTGACCGAGGGTGCAACCGTCGCTTGAACATCTTGAAC
>JGI24159J19872_10009133_pt1 | contig 12995 bp, 10 predicted proteins | sample Ectturendosymbi4_FD_19872 | JGI IMG/M metagenome (IMG submission 19872) | reverse complement strand
TCAGAACCTCAAACCTATTTATTGCAAGTAACTCTTTTCTGTTAAATACTCGTGAGCCAGTAAAAAAATGAAAACTATTTTTGTGTGGTAGTGTGTATTAAGATCCTCAAAACAAAAGCTTTGAATGCCAACCAGCTTTATAAAATGCTTGGAACAAAACCATTGGGACTTTGAACAATTGACCTACTGAAAGTGCGAATAGTGACGTATCTTTGTTAATTTATGTCATAAAGTTTTGTCTGGTAGGATACTGTAGAATCAGTGCAGGCAGAAATGCATTTTTAACACTTTGTGTCAATTCATAATATATTTTCCTCCTATTTGAAGCAAACAACAAAAGTTGATAACAAAAATCAACAATGCCAGTTCACCTAAACGCACAACTGAAAATAATGAACTTCGGAAAATTATCCAAGCTTTTGTAGACCAACGAAAAAATACCAATGTACTGTATCATTTGGTTTCTATGTTTTCTTTGCAAAATTTCACGACGACATTTTTTGCTGACTTTTACTGCACATCTTTACAGAATGACAACGTTCTAGCAGTTCGAAGCAACACTGATATCTAACTGCTGCGGTTGAGACATCACTTGAGAAGCATCTTCACCGACCTCTAACTGCATGTTAACACTTTGCAATAACAACAAAGTGCTTTAAGGAAAGTTTCCGCCGTAGTTGTAAAACGTGCACCGACGCTTCCGAATCACGTCAGCACAAGGTTGATTTATCTCTCACACTACGACGCCACCTGACAGCAAAACACTCCTTTGAACTCGTGTTTGCATCCGGAGAATAATGACAACAATCGGACAGCAGGTCATGCGACCATTGGTAGGTGTCTTTCATTTGTAAGAAATTAAAACACGGTGTTGCGGTCGGAAAACCCGAACGGCAGCGCGCAAAACTTCACACAGTGACAGAAAGCAACAATAGAGATCACCCAACGAGATCATTCTTATATCACTTGTTCGCACCCCTCACACAACATAGGCGCTGTTACGGCAAGTAACACTGTGAAGTTTTCAGCAGGCAAATCGTTAACGCGCTCCTTTCACTAAAAAAGAGAAAAATGAACAAACAAAAAACGTTGAAAAACACTGGCAGACGACGCACGCAAAATGCTCTCGGACCCAGCTTCAAGAAGTTAGCTGCGCGATGCAGTGCATCAGTGTCGTCGCCGCCAAACTATCATCCATAAAATGAACACACTCAACAAATTGCCTTCCACGAAAATCAAAGCATACCTGTTCAACGCAGACATTTAACTGTAGGAACCAAACAAGAGAGTGATGGAGCGATTAAGAACAATTTCGCTCGTTCCTGCGGTAAATACAAATTGTAACTCCTACTCTCTGATTTCCCGAAACTTGACCGAACTCAAAATCAGCGCAAACTCAGGCGTTTCGAGCACTATTTAGTCATTGCTGAAACAACGCTCTGGCCATTCCAGCACACCAATCTACGGCACAAATGCTATCGAACGCTCTTACAGTAACAGGCGCTATTCTTTGTGCACTTCCCGTTCGTGGTGAATCGCGCATTCAACACCGCTCCATCGAATGGCTGCAACAAGACTAAATAATGACTGCCGATAACAATTCTTTCACATTGTGGCAGCAAGCAACAGTCGAGATCACCCGAGGTCACTCTTCGCTCCCGTTGGTCATCGCATTTAACCGTTCAACACCAGCATCCCTGTGCCAGTACTGATTACGTGGCATGTTCANTNTATCGGGATCTCTCTCGTTGCCATCCGGTACAATCAATTCTTCAACAGGTTCACAACCATTACTAGAGCTCACTAACCGAGGTAAGTCTATTATTGCTTGTTCACACCATTTACATATAAGTGCTATTCTTAACGCATTTCGCGTTCGTGGTGCATCGCGCATTCAACGCCGCGCTGCCGAGTGGTTGCAACAANAGCAAACAAACGTTGAAATCTTAAAATACAACTTTTGAAGAATTCATTTTTTTGGAGACAAGGATTAACTAGTCGCGGCATTCACGACAGGTTTACAACGAGAATTTCACCATTAAAGCTTTTGCAATCACTTTCTGCCAATAAATGTCTTTCTCTTCGCTTATTATCTGAAGTATCGTCCAATTCAGCATTGTGTGTGTGTGGCAGAAACTCTACGAGAGAATGGAATGATTTTTTGAGAAACTTCGAAAGCGATCCCGGGAATGGGCGATAGTCGCCAAGCCGACCATTTATCAGCAAATTGCAATTCGCTCATCGATCACCCATATCTTGACTGATTGTTTTGCATGGCCCAAGAGTCAAATCTACCCTCAAAAAGGCTATATGATCCAGAGGTGCTGAAGCATCATTACTTCGGAACCAGGAGCAGATCCAGGGGAAGGGCGATCGCCCCCTCTGAAACCTACGAAAGTGACTTTATTCACCAAGATTTTTTGTACAATTCGGAAACCAGCTTTAGCTATATAAGGACATTTTGCCGTCCATTGTTTCGTCACAGCAGTATTGTGAAGTATACTTCATCTCTCTTACAGTAGCAAACCCGTAATGAGACTTGACTACCAAATTTTACTGAAATCGTCCCCCCTCCCTAACCTTACTGGCTGGATCCGGCCTTGTTCGGATCACAGCGGACCTACCTGATAATAATGATGGCTGAAGGGGATTTCAGTTTCCCAAAAACTGCAGAGCTTCTTAAATGCAGCCTCATCACTGGGCCACAGATGGGTTCCATGGCCAGGAATCCAGCCATTGCACTCGTTTTAATCGATGCATATTTGTAGTCCACTGGTTCATCAAGCGATTGTAGTTTGGAAAAAAACATTGATGCTGACATCATGCAGGCAAGGTTCAAGCTCAATTCCACATTATGAAAAACACAGTTAAACACCGCGAGCGTCACTGTTTCGATTCCAATTTGGTACAAAAGTCTGAAGACATAGCTGCTAAAAGCGCGCAGCGACACAGACCACTCTATGGTACTGCTACTTAATTTTTTAAACCAGGGCTGTGGAGCCCAAGCAATTTTGGATGACTGGAGCTGGAGCCAAAAACTTTTAGATGATGGAGCCGAAGCATGATATTTGGTTTTCGGTTCCACAGCCCTTGTTGCAACTTCTCCGTTGTCGTTGCGTTAAATGTGCGATTCACCGCGAACGGGATGCGCGCTAAGAACAACACCACATATATGTGGCGCGAACAAGCAATAGTAGAGTGATTGCGGCGCATGGTTTCTACTGTTGCTTGCTGACACAGTGTGAAGCTTTGCGCATTTGCCGCTCGGGCTTTCCGATCGCAACACCCTGATTTGTGGGTCAAGCGAGTTAACTTATTGCAGGCGACCATGGGTAGGGGTCATGGGCGTCGGAAGGATTTTTTCCAGAGGGGGCCACTAGGGGATTTTCCCAAAATTTTTTCCAGGGGGGGCCAAAGTGGTGAAGTTTGGTTTTTATCCATCGAAATTGAAAAAGCAACCTTTTTTTGCTAATAATTTCAAACTCCAGGGGGGGCCTTGGCCACCTTGTCCCCCCTTCCGACGCCCATGGTTGCGGCATGTGCACATAATTTTCCTCGTTTGTGTGAAGATCAAGGCTTCTCAAACTTCTTTGCACATGTCCCACTATCCATCCAATCCATCATTTCGCGACATCTCAACTATGCTGGTGTAAAAATACAATTGTACAAATAAAACAACGGTTTTCAGTTTTCAATGCACCAAATCATTTTGGAGCCAACTCGTTCAGATGCTGGATCCAGACCAGAAAAGCTTTAGATGCCTGGAGCTGGAGCCAGAGCCTGAAATCTCAGTTGCGACCCNACAGGCCTGGTTTAACCCTGTCACTGAATTCAATGTATGCTTTTTTAAGGATCAAAGAGNTTTTTAACATTTANTGCAGTCTCAAAGCATAACTTTATTTGACAGCATTTGACACATGCTGTCGCCTTTGAAATGAGATCACATATTTCACGCTATCCGCAATCACACTGTCGCCTTCCCGGGCTCCATGATTCGTGGTTCCTTGTGTCAATCAGTAGAGTTCTGGGGCAGTGATGACTGCATCACTTGATTTTGTTTCTACTCCTCGTGCAAAACAGGCCGTGAAAATGCTGCTCGGCCTTTTCCCAACTAGTGACGTTTTCCAGCTCTTAAACGTATCGCCGTATTCTGCCACGCCCATGCGATGCAGCGAGCTTCTAACAAAATTAACGACCGAAAATCTGAGCTGTGGGACACAGATTGTTTAATACGTATTCTTTGTTTGTTGGAGAAGTTGTGCGCAGTTTCAGTTCGGAAATCAGCATCGAAGTTGGACTTGGGTAGTAGTCGTATGCTCCAGCTGCTTTTTTAATTTGATTTACTGCAAATTACCGCTATTTTGTGCTTGTCTAATTGTTTAAGTCTGTTCGTTCACTTTAGACTGCGCTGGTAGAATGCATCGTTTTCATTCTGTTCTGTTTCAGAAACGGATGTTGACGATCAATCGCTGTTGAACTTTGCAACAAAGGCATAGCGCCATAACAATAGTTACCTTGCACCTGAGGTTGTTCTTAAATGTTTATTATGACGTCACGGAAGCATACACTGGTAGTTTGTTGACAAGAAACTTTCAAACTGTGTCATTCAATGGAGAGCGAATGCAGGAGATGGATCATGTTTAACTGCTCGTCAGTTAAATCTTCGTTGACAATGCAAAAGCATCATCTATATGCTGATCAGCAACAATACATTTAAACAGCAATCTGAGTTCGGGATGAAGATCCATATGAAGGTTGAAATGCTTTAATTAATAATTACTTGAAATTATCGATTACAGGTGGTTGCTAGGCAACATTCAAGAGAAGTTGTTGCAAAACCTATGTCATGCAACTTGATGCATTTCATTTTNAAACAGGAGATTTTCTAAAACCCAGAACATCGCATATCTAATCAAATATTCTTCTTTATNTCAAGTAAAATTATGGTGCCAGCAACCAGGCTCACTTAATGCCACTTTAACTAGATTGATAAACTGGTTGAAATCTGATAAGTCTGGAAAACTACTTTCATTCAGTTAGAATCCATTCGCTGCACTGACCAAGAAGCTTCAACTTTCAGTGATTGAATGTAAAAATAACTAGATTTTCAAACGAGAATTTTTTTCCGCCAGTGGGATTGGTTGCTTGGGCAACCAGTAGCATCAATTGCATTCATGAACACAGCTGTTTCAATGAAATATTTGTTCACAATTTTCAAATGGTCCATCAACCAAGCAGGCTGTTTCCCGTTTATAAAAAAATCACCAAAAACAAACTTTTTTTCACGTAGTTTATCATCAAGAGAATAAGTCGGTATCAGAAGATATTTCGTCACAATAAAGTGACGCCACGACAGTGAAGAGAGTAACAAATATAAGAACAATAACTAACACAATGTACAAGGATCCGCCAAACGCGCATAGAAGATATTAAATCTGTTTAAAAATGATAAATAAAAATTTTTGCAATCGTCACCACGATTCATGTTGATCAATGCTGTATGGATATGCATACGAGTGAGTTAGGTAGATGCAAAGGTAACACTGGAAAATGCAATATGAAGCCATCAAGGGTTCAGTCAACACGTAATCAACTGATAAAACAGCAGCTGATGAGAAACCGGTTCTCTCTGTGTTGTAGCTTTTCAGCGTTGTTTTAGATTTCAGTAATCTTCCCGCCTTTCCTGCAGCCGTTCGGTAGTAACCGCACCTGCTGCCACCTTACGGCAATAACGGGCCTTGGTTTGTACCGCTGCGAGGCGCTAATGCGACGCAGGATGTTCGACAGTGGCAACCAAAGGTCGGTTGCGAACTTGTGAGGAGGAGGGTCGTTAACTGATCACGTGTCTTCCTCGTGCGGATCAAACGCCAATTCCTCCTCCCCCCCATCGTCATCGACATCATCATCATCATCATCATCGTCGGCGCCCAGTGCAGTGGACATAGTCGCGACACTCGTCTTCGCTTGCAACTCCCTCGAACAACGATTGACTCGTTTCTTCTCAACGACGTCATTTCCGGCTTCCTCGTCGCAGGCAAGCAGCTTCCTGATCTCATCACTGCAATTGCTGACGACGTCATCCTGATGACGTGCGACGTCGGGGGGTGAATCCAGATGGTCGTTCGCATTTACGCCTTGGTCCGTCTCGTCGCTTGACGTCACGTCCTTGGCGCCGCGCAGTTTCGTATCACTGCACTCTGACGTAGGCAGCGAAACGTCAGAAACCGTGATCGATTCGGTTATTTGGGACTTCCCCTCATATGACGCAGCGAGGGGGTCTTGATCGTGCCACAGGGTACTGAGCGGGGTCGACGGGGAGTTTGGGGAGCCGAGCAGAGGGGTGCCTTGCTGGTGGTAGGTGGGGTTGCGGAAGCTTACCGAGGGTCCATTCACGTCGTCGCGTCTCTTCTTCAGCTTCCTGTTGGGGAGAATAAAAAAATCATTCTCGTCCCCAAAATACTATTTTTGCAGCAGAAATTTCAACAACAATTTATTTCAGAACGAAATCCTCAACAAGTACCTCCACGTGAAGAACCCGCAACCGGCAAATAGGACAAAGACCACCAGTGCTGCCCCCAAGAAGGCTCCGACCAAAACGAAGGGCTTCATGTTTGCTGAATAACACAACAGCAGGTTTGAAAAGCACGCAATTCAAAGATGACATGTCAAAAATAGTTTCGTTTTCTTGAATCTCTTTTACTGCTTATGATTATATAAATCTCTTTTCCCGCATATGAAAAGCAAGCAACTTCATAAACGAAAACAGAATGAAACTTTGCATTTAAAATACAGCAATAGATTCAGTTTCGTCACAAAGAGATGTCAATCCAATCATCTTTTTCGGATCAAAATAATTGTGATAAATTTTAACTTATTTGGGAAACCAGCTGTTCAAAACATAATAAATTCAAAACATTTTTAATTCGAGTTGGAGCTTTTTCTACTGGCACCAATCCAAACGCCTGAGCTAAACACTTCATTTTTTTAATAGAGTACTCAGAGTTTTTCTTTGTGATTCATAGAAACAACGATGTATACATTCCGAAAAATCAACTTCAACTTACAATATGGCTCAGTATGACTCGACGCCAGCATACCCGATGACGTCACGACTGACGTGGATCGCACAGACCAAGTCACGGATGAGGGAGGAACAGGATATAAGCTGCAGTTGCGGTCCAGTGCGCTCAGATGACCGGAAGTTGGAGCTTGGGGTTCAAGATGAGCAGAGCTGGTTGTTGGGGGGGAATCGACAGGGTCGGGGCATGCGCAGTGATACTCGCGAGCCCCTCGCATCAGACAGAGGTGGGTGCAGCCTCCGTAGCCTGTTGTTGCGTCACAAAGGTTCGTGCCTTGTTGCCGGCTGGCAGAAACAGCCTGAGAGAATCATTGTTTCGTCATCAATGGAAGTCATAAGTAAACGCGAAAAACGCACATTACGTAGCATCTCGGAAATGACGCATATGATGGAACAGTAGAAGGGAGTGGACAGTGATGAACGTTTTTTTGCAAGCTCAATAAATATTCCTGCTGTTTCCAGCCATCACTTCGGCTGTGAGCTGCTGCATTCTCCAGATTGCGATTACANAAGTTGGGATCACCTGACTTTCATGTTCGGTTGTTACAGAAGACAAAGCATTTGCTTCAGCGAGCTAGATACTCAACTCACCTTGATGTCCATCAGGCCACTGATATCGGTGACAAGAGTCTTCTGTTTCCGGTAATTGAACGGATAATCCGACGAATGAATGCTCTTTGTCTGCCAATCCGTCCAGTAGATGGTGTCAGAGAGCTGCGGACGCAAAATTCCATGACATGACGGATTTAAACATGTTTGAAGCATGTTGCAGGTCTCGTGAGGNCCATGTGCTCTTCACGATAACACATATTAATAACATCAGCAAAATGTGATACACGCAATNAGCGACTTGTGGGCGAGAGTTGACATTGTTTTACGCAATGAAATATTTAACACATTTTGGATGTTGGAGCTGGAGCCAAAAATTTTGGATGCCCGGGGTCGATGTCGGAACCTGAAATATGAATTTCGATCCGGTTCCACACCTCCTGGTTTCACACCCCCTGGTTTCACACCCCCTGGTTCCAACCCACCTGACCAAGAAGACACGAAGTGCACTAAGAGTTGGAATATCAAAATTCCTCTAAAGTAAGTGCTCAGCTATAACTATCATTACTGTGTGAAAAGGTAACAACCGCCAGCTCAAAGAACTAACATAGGTTATGGCAAAGCCGTGAGGCACAGAGGAAATGACGATTCTCCTTTTCCTTCCGGTTAGATCGCATGTCTCTATTCTGTTTATATCGTGGTGAGCGTCGACCCAGAAAATCTTGGAGTGTTTGTAATCGATGGTCAGTCCGTTCGGCCATTGCAAGTTCTTTTTCACCAGGACCTGAAACAACAAAACTTTGCAGTAAAACAACGAGAATTTATTTGTTAAACAACTTTTCAAATTTTCAGCAATTCCACAAAAAATGCGATTTTTCCGCGCGGTCCCGACTTCGATCTCACAAACACAACGCACCTTTCGCGACGATCCGTCCATGAACGACTTTTCAATGCGGGCCTTGCCCCCCCAGTCCGTCCAGAAGATTGACCCCCTCGCTGGGTGAACGCAGATAGCTCGGGGCTCGTCAAGCCCTTGATCGATTATGACTTTCCTGAAAATGAAACAGTTTCACTTTTGGGACAAATAAAATATGCGTGTGTTTGCATTAAACCGCTTTTCAAAAATGAGAAAAGCACTGGATCATAAACGACTTCTANCAATCACAGTCATTGAATAAGATTTTAGGGCTCATGATGCGTCGCAGCNTTNCNTGAAATCGATTTCCTATTTAAAAAATTTGCCGATANATTTCTTGCTTGTCTCACAAGTGGAGTGTAGTTACTTGAATGTAGAGAGATATGCACAAGTTTGAANCATNGCAAAAAGATTAGGGCAGAGCCCAGTCGAGTGANGCCTCGAAAGATNACAGAAAATTTAAAGCTTTTAACTGTCTGTCGGCCAAGCCATTTCAAACACGTTTCCGAATTGAGATAGGGGCTGAAGATCAAAGACAAAAATACAAAAACAAAGCTTCACAAGTAACCCATCGCTGTTAAATTGAAACATTGATCAGAAACATTTGGTAGGAAGGTGCTTCCCCCAACCTGCTACTTCCGTCAAGCCTCGCCACCGAGATGACGTTGGGACCTGCGTCAGTCCAGTAAATGTTGTTAGCAACCCAGTCAACCGCGATGCCGTCCATTGTCTTCAAACTTCGCGTCACAATGGTTCTGACGTCACTACCGTCTAAGTTCGATCGCTTGATGACGTCAAGGTACACGTCAGTGAAAAAAAGAAGCTGCAATTTGATTCAAGTAGACATTAGACCAAAGAAAAATTTCAAACGGTCAGTGAAGCGTGTCGAACAATTCAAACTTTCGCGAAAAAAAACGCAAAAATCATAATTCATAATTGAAACGTTATGATGCAAACGTAAACCCATATTTGTTGTATTTGTTAAAGCACTAGCAAGATTTTAGTGAAAAACGAACTACCACAAATGTGACAGTTCATGTTCAGTCAAAAAGAATAGAATAATGAAACTAACAAACAGTCTTTAACAGTGACCTGGCGGTTGTAATGGAAATCAACGGCAATAATGTTTTCAAGCTTTCCAACAGGAAGCTCAGCGTAGACGTTCCTGTCGGCTTCGAGCGACACCCGCCGGACGGAATGTCGGGTTGTGAAGAGGAGGTATTCGCTCGGGAGATCGGAGCAGATTCTGCCGTCGGGCTGGAGCTGGATTCCGGTCGGACAAGCGCAGATGTGCCCGGTCTGTGAGGTCGGACTCCGCAAACAAAGATGGCTGCAGCCGCCGTTGGAATCGCCGCATCTTTTGAATTTAAACACAGTAACATTAACATTGAGGGGATTGGCAACAACGTTGAAGCTTTCAAACTAGTCAACAACAAAAACGTGTTTTGATGTTGGATGTTGCTTCAAACAATCTGGGAGAAGTTAAGAGATCCTTGAAGATGATTAATTGGTTAATAAAATCAAAATTTTATGGTGAGATGGCGTTGCCATGAGAACAAGTTCCAATCAATCCTGTTCTTTAAGATAAAAAATGGTTACTTCACTTTCCCGCAACAGAGGTTACAGAAAAGTCGAAAAAAAGAAGTTTTAATCGGATCAACTCCAACTGAACAAAACACAAGGCAGACATACTTGTTTTTCCCTGTACGCCTCATATCAACCGCTTTTATCCCCATCATCCTTGGAAGGTTCTCTCGCGTCGTGCGAACATTGCTTGTGTTGCTCAGCGACATCTGGTTGATGTTTCGCGTCTGCCAGTCCGTCCAGTAGAGGACGCCATCGAGCACAGCCAAGCTGTAGGGGTGGGGGGTTCCGCTTTGCAAGACACGACGGTTGCGACCCAGCAAGTCCGAGCACTCGATCAGCTGAACGTAAAGTTGGCTCGGATGAATACATGCTGTTGTAGAAAGTGTAATTCCGCACAGGTCCGACTGCACGGTTTTGCAACATTGTCAAAATATTCAAGAACGCAAAGCACGTGATGTTCAATTCACTTTGTTGAAGGAGACGCCAAGTCGTTATCAGTCATTTCTGGCAGTTAGGAAATGACGCCAACCGAGTCGTATTTGCAATCTTAACATAAACAATGTACTTGGTGACAGATTTTGCACAAATCACCAAGTCAGCCAAACATTACGATTGCTAACAAACTATTCTTACACAGAAGCAAAACCGTCGCCAGAAAGTCTTCAGTATAGGGGGGGGGGTTACGTTTCTGCAGGGGGGGCTTGACATTCTAAAATCTGACCAAACACCATTTTTATAGTGCTTCACATTTCAATTTGGGGGGCTTGCAGCTTTATTTAGGGGAGGCCAAGCCAATCAAAGCCTCCCCGCGTTGCGACGGGGTGCACAGAAGTAATGCAATTTACAGAAGCGCCATCTTTCAGTAAGTCACCGTGTGCAATCACAGCATAATGTCAGTGTTTCTGCTTTAAAAAACAATACAAAACAAAACCAGGTACGTTCAGTGTGAAGCTGACAAACATCGAGCGATGTGTTACCTCTGTTTGGGCGTCACCCCAGATTAGAAGGCCTTGGTCCTCATCAATGGCCAGGGCGTTGGGCCACATTAGGTGGGAGGGTATTACGACCGATCTATTGCTCCCATCCATTCCGGCCCGCTCTATCTTGGCGCTGGGAGTGCTGCCCCAGTCCGACCAGTACATGTACCTGGGCACAACATGAGGTTGGATGGCGGTTGGTAAAATCATAACGAATCATGCAGTGATGTGAGTTAGAACATTCTATCCGGATGAAATCTCCAATTTTCGATNATCAGTTAATTGTTTCATCTGCAGCTCAGAAATAGCGGCAGAGAGCTGTAACAAATGTCTCAGCATCTGTATTGATCTTTATAGAAAGCTTTAAAATGATAAACACCATGTCCGTGGTGCAACGGCTACACTTTTGACCTCATTGGCGCAGATGGAAAATTCCGGAACACATGAGATTAGTTGCTGCAGCCAGTTAGGATTATGTTTCATGACGCACCAAGCAATCAACCCAAGGGACTGCTTCATAAGAAATACGAGAGTTTCACTTCGCACTAGACCAGTGGCCTGATGTATATTTACCCTGTGCTGTAGTGAAGAGCTATGGCCCGAGGTGAATGCACGTCTTCGTAGGCTAAAATCCTTCTGTGCTTTCCATCGAGGCTGGCAACTGAAACCACATTCCGGCCATCATCTGCAAACATAAATCTTCCGTTAATTACACTTCCAACTGGTTATTTGAAGGTTATCAAACAGACAACATAAGTAAGAGCATGCACAGACGTGCTTCAGAAAAACTTTGCGAAATCAACTTGAAGTTTAAACGAAAATCCCTTAGAAGACATTCACGTTATATAATCAGTTTTGTCGAAAATCGCCGGAGGGTCCATTATTTATCGGAACCGGCACCAATACAATTGTTCAGCTCCGGCATGCCTATTCACCTGTCCAGTAGATGGACCTGCCAATGTGGTCGATGGCGATGCCTTCAACCGTGTCCAGTCCTGAGCCAATCACAACTCGGGACGACGAAGGGTCAGCCAATGAGCTTGCGACTATTTCCCCGGACCCCATGTCACTCCAGTAAAGAAGACCTGAGGAAAAGTATGAACACGGCTGGAAATGCTTCAAGAGAAGAGTAAGTTAGATTTGTAACAATTTCGTTTATCCATAGAATAGAAACTTTTGGTCTGTCTGTTCTAATAAACACAATACACTGCAGCAGTCATTAGCTTTTTCAAGCATATCACACAAGTATAACAATAACAAAGTTCCAAGGGATCTTTTTCACGTTTCAAGGTTTGACAAGAAATTAACCCTTGCAGTGTCGTACCTGTCAGGGGATCCACCGCTACGTCAACAACATTCGTCATGAACGTGTCGATGGGCAGCTTGACGTCAGCCGAGTAAGGTACGTCAAGTGAGATGACGCGAATGTCCGTTCGACGCGCGACCACAAGAAACCTTCAAGTTCGAAAAATGGAAATAAATAACGAAATAAAAGTACTTTCCAATAAAATCAAATCCAATATTGACAAAATACAGTTGCAGCGAAAATCGCCGAAGTGCTCACAAAGGTTTTCTTCCAGAAAAAAAACTGTAGTAATAGCTCGTTGCAGCAATGCCGCCTGTAATATTCGCTGATTGCATGCATGGGTGAGCTGGTTGCACGCATGAGTAAGCTCGTTGCACGCACGAGTAAGCACCTGGTCATTTCCGTGTTGCATTCCTTTCCATCCGCACCAAGCGTAAGTCCAGTTGGACAAGCACAGGAATAAGGAGTGGGGGCGGCATCGGGGAGGGCTTCGTAGTTGGGGGCCAGCAAGCAAAGGTGGGAACAGCCCCCATTACCCAGAGAACAAGGGTTGGGTGAATATGGGCGGGACTTGTGGTAGAA
>JGI24159J19872_10009132_pt1 | contig 12996 bp, 9 predicted proteins | sample Ectturendosymbi4_FD_19872 | JGI IMG/M metagenome (IMG submission 19872) | reverse complement strand
TATAATGGGAAAGGATTAGGAAAATTCCGTGCCAAGCAATTTGGATGTAATAAGCGGTTGGTTGCATTAACCGAGGATGTATTAAGCGGTTTCCACTCTTCACAAAAAAGCTATATTAACAGCTTTTGCTTGTAATTATCGGCTTCTGTTTCAGAATTTTTGTAGTTCCGTGCATTTTTTATTAGTTTTTAACAATGGCCATTATGTTTCTCACCGCCATTTTGTACATTTCGTCAAAAAAAAGACAAGTGCATATTTTTAACTTCGTCAAAAAGACAAGTGCATATTTTTATGCAAGCAGTGACCTTCACATACCAGAGGTTGGATTATGCCAACTTAGAGCACATTCGCTGAAACACTTCATTTCCTGCCCAAATGACTATATTGCACAACATAAACTCTTGCATTTTTTTGCGGCGAACAAGGTATATACTCATGATAAAAGTCTTGACATCTGAAAATACTGCCACACTGAACTGGACGATAAAAGTTGCTATGTCTCAGCAAATCCCCCTACCCAGTTTTGTTTCTGTGCAAGACAAGGAAACAAAACAATAGACCACGGCAAAAGACTGCAGTCCACATCCAACTGGGCGCTGACGTTTGCCAGTATCATTCCAAAATGCATGCGCCAGCCAAAACAGCTGTAAGATTTATTTAAATTGGTTTGATCGAGCGTAGCGTTAGACATCCACCTGATCTTAAGCGGGCGCAGAAACGTATGTTTCAAGCTGCGCACTTCTTATGAAACAACCCAGCATTCCATGCCTTGCTTAGGCTCACATGAAAGATCTGTTAAAAATGACAATGAATTTCTTTAAGTGTAAAGCACACCGAAATCTTCAATACCTGGGATGCCGAACGTCCATGAAGGGGATCAGCTCCGCTGTGCATTTGCCACAAAATGATAGCATAAGCAAAGACGTCGACCTTCACAGTAAGATGAACAGGGCATTTCAATAGTTCTGGCGCCAAATAGGCCAAGCTTGCAGAATTGCAAACTGCGGTTCCCGCTCTGAAAACAAAGCAAAAGTGGAAATTTTCAAACGCTAGTGTTCAACTCATTCCGACTGCATTTTACATAACATGTACTAACTTGAGTCAACCGTGTTACTTAACGTGGACTGCATGCATCAATCAAACAAAAATTCAAACCATTTTACACTCAGCACAAGCTATATTAACAAAATATAGCACACGAACCTAATAGTCTTGCATATAATATGAAGGTTAAACTGAGATATGAGAGTCTACCGTTCTGAATAAATGAACACTTGTACAGTATTACATTCGCAGCTACGCTTTGCCGACGTTTAAGTGGTTGACGATGCGCTTCTAAACCTTGACATAGGCTGTTATTTGCCTTCACTAAAGTACGGCGACTAAATGACGCTGCTTTACTTTCAACTATCAGATGAATGCAGGGAACAATCGGAAATATCCTCGAGCATACCATTGCCAAATGCACTTCGAAAAACAGGAAAAGGTTGACTATTCTGGGGCTTATTTGCTATTTGTTGCTACTATTGTCTCAAGTAATTTTAAGAAGTTAATCTAAGGTTTTTACGCCTTACAAGAAGTCCTTAAGAAAAGTCTGATTTTTAGCTATTTCATATGCAAAACCAAAACGAATCGAGACATCGTTTATATCTCAAGGAATATGCATAAAGATCAATGGTTTCTTGATTCCGCAAAACCACAATGCAAGGACTCTCCAACAAAAAAATGTGTTCGCACCAATGTTTTCATGTGCTTCTGCAAAAGTTTCCACGCAAATGCTGTGACCTGTTTGTCCAACCATATAACTTGGGCAGTTATTAACATGATATACTCTAAAATTATCACACCATCGTTCATCAGTCGTCGTGCATGGTCAAGGACCATGTTTGGGCTTTTAGACAGAGGGGCCTGTTGGAAAAATTTGCAACCGTCTCCCCCATCAGCCATCCACAAATGGGGGCCTTACTTGGAACTACATTAATATGCATCTGGGAGAGGGCAATCAAATGGGAACAGCGCAGAGTGATTCCACTCTGGAAGGCTTAAAATCAAAACGGAAACAGCAATCTTGCCATAAGCTGGCTTTGAGAAACTGTAACACCACTTCACTCATCACAGGGGAAGTATGAAATGATTGAAGAAGTTAAACCAATAAGATTGTAGATTGTTGGCAACTCTCTGACTAAGCGTCATGTCTCCAATACTGTGGAGCTTGACTATGCAACTGATTACATTTGTTTATTTAAATGACTATATAGGCAGGTGAAATGTCACTCTAGCTAGTGTTATACCAACTCCCTTTTAAGGAGTTATGATTGCGATTAAATCTGAATTGTAACTATGAGTTTGAAGTATTTGTATTTAATTGCAAAATGTCGATAATGATTTGATTTGCTTGCTGATGATTATGAAAATCATATGCTGATGCTGAATAACTGTTGTATCTTGGATCATGTTTGTAGTTTTTTTAGCAACACCTTTCCTTAATTTAAGTACGTTTGTATTAAAAAGTTAACACGTACGATCTCTGCAAGATTTCATAGTCTGACTGAAATGTTTCAAGACTGAAACGACCAAGACTGAAAAGTCCCATGATCAAAACAGCTCAGACCGAAACAGTCAGACCAAAAAGTCCTGTTCTGGCTATTTATGGTTCAGCAAATTTACCCCCTTGGAAGATGAAATTAACCCCAGGTTAAGAAACACTGGGATAGACAGTCACAGGTAAGTCAATGAGTGTGTCACTGTTAGAAGAAGATTAGCACTAAACACACTGATGTATGTGTCTCTAGAATATCAAGTCAGTGTATGCTGCAAGTAAGTAGCAATACACTGCAGCATGTCAAGAAGTTCCAATACCTTGAGATAGTATTCACAAGTAATTGAAAACAAAGCAAAAACTTTGATACACGATGCAAATGCAGTAGTTTATGAGATTCATAGGTGATCACAAACTACTTGCTTTCAAACACTGCAAAGCCTTCAGCTGGTAAAGTTGTCTTTGTGCTAAGACACAACTATGGTCATGAATCTTGGGTAATGATTGAAACAGCGCAATATCAAGCGAACGCTACAGACATAGGATTTTTGCCAAGAATCCATGACATGACACTTTGCAACAACGTTTGCAGATTTAAGTGATATTGAGATATTCATAACGCCCTGAATGTTGAGTCACCTCTCCAGATAGAGAGAACCCAGCTACAATGGCTCAGCCACCCCATCAGAATGTACAAGATACAGTAGGTTGGTGGGTGAGTCATATAAGCTACAACCTACACCCAGTATGAAGCAACACAGAGGCAAACTAAGGAACAGGCGTCACAAATAGATCTCCAGTCTAGCTTTGTTTGTACGTGTGGAACCTGCATAGCTAACATAGGTTGCAGATAACTGAGGTATTTTGCAACCTCTCAGTGTTACTGCTGTATGCCCCGCCCATCTGAAGGCAAAGTGGGTGTGACGAACTGAAGCAATTACATTGAAGACTTTCACTGAAAGGTGCATTTTCTAACTACTGCTACACCAATGCAAGCACAATTGTAAGTAAAAGTCAGAAGCAAAAGGTAACCAACAACTAGAATCAGTTACTGAATTAAAACAGCTATTTTTAATCTGCATCCACTAGCAAAAAAGCTAACACAAATGCAAAGCTTTCTTTACCGACATATGTCAGCTTCCTATCTATGCTTCAAAAATGGTCGCACATCAGATGAAACAGTTGTTAGCATTACTACAACCCAGATCAGGAAATGCAGATGCACTGTGGAAAACATACATTTTTACAAACCATGCAAAGACATGCCATACCTTATTTTTGAAAACCCAAAATCTGACACTTTAGCTCTTCCAAAAATATCAACAAAAATATTTGATGGCAACAAGTTCAGATGCAACACAGGAGGTTTTTGGTTGTGCAGATACGCCATTCCGATAGCAGTGTCTCTTGCTATGGTGAAGTATTTGGCAGGCTCTATCCCTCCTGCTTTAGAAAAATTGAACAAATTACAATGCAATTAATTAAATATTAAATTGAACTCCTAAAACCGTAGTTTTTCTAAAGTTGTGGCCTGAACAAGCTTTGCAGAAAATGTTTTATGTGAAAAGAAAGCTGTTTCATATTAGGGCCAACACTGAAAAGAGTTGTCATTATCACTGACCAAGTAATTCCCAGAATACATTTAGCTACCTAGTTTATGCAAAAAGGAGGAAATACTCATAAAAACATTGTTACAAGTGTTGCGATCGGAAATTCCGAGTGACATGTGCACAAAGCTTCGCACTGTGGCAACAAACAACAATAGAGATCACCCGACAAGATCACTCTATTATTGCTTGTTCGCACCACATATATATAGTGTTTTTCTTCACGCACATCCCGTTCGTGGTGAATCACACATTTAACGCAACGCCACCAGAGAAGTTGCAACAACATCCCCTCCTTTTTACAACGAACCGCACTGATCACATGTTCTTTGTGTGAAGGCTGAACTCAGCACGACCTCCACATCCTGGTCACGGCACCATTTTGTTGCAATCAGAAATCCCAAGCGGCAGGTGCGCAAAGCTTCGCACTGTGGCAGCAAGCAACAATAGAGATCACCTGACGAGATCACTCTATTATTGCTTGTTCGTGCCACATATATATAGGTTTTTCTTCACACACATCCTGTTTGTGGTGAATCACACATTTAACACAATGCCACCAGAGAGGTTGCAACACAAGACATTACCACATTCCAACCAACTTATGCACTAAAATTTGTCCATATCAATTGGAGATAGACAGCACACTTTTTTCAAACAACTGATTTCACAAATGTAATACATAAGTTCACAGATAATGTCACCTAACCTTTTTTCAAGTTTTACTTTTGTATAACCATATTTTACAGGCCATACGGTGCACTGGATTATAAGGGGCACTTTCTATTTTTGAATGCTAGCTGTTCTTTTTTACATATACAACATGCACTGAATTATAGGGCGCAAAATGGTGGATTACATACAAGGGAGTTTAATCTGTCGCACACGCCTAATCCACTAGACACGAATAGAATAAAGAAAAAGCTGTGCGCATGTTTGATTCAGTGTCCAATGTAGTCAGGAGCCTCCTGGAATAATACGATCTGAACTTCAACATTAAAGATATGTGCTAGGTACTCACAGTTCCACATGTGCTGCTCATTGCGATTATTGTTGGTTTATTACATAAGACAATGGTGTGTTTAAAAAAAATGTAACTAGCCATTGAATAAATAGTGCCATTTAACACATAAAATTGGTCCCAGGTCAGAAAGCACAACCAGATTCATACATTAGGCACAGCATTATAAAGCACACTTCCAATCTTTGAGAAAATTTAAAAGATTTTAAGTGTGCTTTATGACCCAGAAAATACGGTATGTGCTTTACACACATTAATTGCTGGTACAAGCATAATGATGATCTATTCTATCCTAAATAGTAATATAGTTATTATATTCAGGTAGTTGATTTGTTCAGGCTTAGAAGCCAAGAACCACAAGCACTTGAAATGCTATCCAGATGATAAAAAAATACAAACCTGTATAACTGGTAAAACAAGTTGCTTTCCCCTTTTCTAAATCTCTAACCAATTTTCAAGATAACAAATGCATTCAACATAACACACACAAAATATTACCAAATAATTCTGTGACTGGTAAGCTTACATCCATACATACCTGTGTCATTCAACAGATCTGCAACAGTTGCCCCATAGACAAATTCACCAATAATCAAAGGTTCCATAGGTGAAGAACACACACCATAAACTTTGACAATGTGTTTATGCTGCAAATGTATCAGAAGATCAGCCTCAGCAGTTAAATAACTTCTATCTGATGATGACAGCACGCCAGAGTTAGTCAGTTTTTTCACAGCAACTTTTTGTCCACATAGTTCCCCAGCATAAACAACAGCCAGTCTGCCTTCACCAACCATATCAGTGGAATAAAACGATAAATCTTTCATTGCTATTTCTGGCGACTTTGTCACTTTATCCCTGTTTTGCTTTACAAGCTTCAGTTCTGTTTGCAATTTAACAACTTTGTTTTTATATTTGTCTCTTTCAGAATACAACTTTTTGATGACTTTTGATGGGCTGTCAGATTTTTTGAATGCAGCTTGGTAAACTTTAGCATTGGGCAAATCCATCTCAGTAGGTGCATTGCTTGTATCCAGAAAAGGCTTCTGTCTTGATTTCACATTGACTTTGATTACAGAATTTGGATGGTATGGTGTTTGAGAAACTTTGGGTTTTTCAAATCCATCATCAATCAGTCGAGCACTTGTTTGAGTAGAATGTGACTTTGTCAACTCCAAACGATCCATATCTTCGAGTGCCTGTCTGTGGTTCTGAAAATTTTCTTGATTTAACTTGAGCTCATTAATTTGTTTTTGTAACTCTTCGCACATTTTTCTAGCTTCAGTTAGGTCTTGACTCGTTGTGATTCTAGGGTTGTGACATTGCACCTGAGAAATGGCTGTCTTTTCATGACAGCCATTATCACTGGTTAATAAAGGAGATCTTGCTCCATAAAGTTCAACAGCTGATCTAACTTCATTTTGTTTACTGATCTCAAACGTAGAGTGGTTAAAAGACTTTTTTCTTGTCTTTTCAGGGTTCTTTTTCTTATTATTTACTACAGTGAACTGTGGCTGACTATGAACGCAACGTCGCTGTGATGCTAAGGTAGGCCTAAGGAAACCAATGTTTGATGAGGTATTCTGTATCAGTTTTTTAGTTTTACCAGGCATGTTGCCTAATTTTTGATAACGTCATCCTGAAAATAAAAAATTGATAACAGTATTTTGCCCATTTCCAGAATAAAAACAAAATAAATTTTATCAAACAGTTGACAAATTGCCTTTCATGAATTGCAATGCCAAAGCAATATACATAAAACATTTGCATGATTTCATTTTCAGCAACAAATTGCTGAAACATTTTCAAAATAATCACCAAGTAAGTTTGCACTTAAATGTGTTATGTAACTAGCATTGTTATCCAAGCATCATGCTATCATTTCCAAAAAACATATCATTCAAACAAACATCAAGGTTGCTGATTTTTTACAGAGGCTATACATACATTATTACCATATTTTCGGGACCATAAGGCGCACCGGATTATAAGGCTCAGTATCAAAAATTGAATGCTAGCTGTTTTATTTCATGCATAAGACACACTGGCTTATAAGGCGCATTAAATGAAGCAAAACTTAGGTTAGTCAAATTGCATTCAACACTTCCACAATAACTCCCGAGTGCCAGAGTCAACACTGGGAGTTTAATCTGTGATTGCATACGAGGGAGTCTGTCACACATGCCTAATACGCTAGACATGAATAGAATAAAATATAAGTTGTGGGTGTGTTTGATTTGGTGTGCAGCAATGTAGTCTGGAGCCCCGCAGAGTAATATGATCTGTGGCATGTGCTAGCTCCTCTCGCGTTTTTAATTAGCAATTAAATAAATAGCACCGTTTACCACATAAAATTGTTTCAAGATAAGAAAGCACAACCAGATTCATACATTAGGTGCACCGGATTATAAGGCAAACTTGCGATTTTTGAGAAAATTAAAGGATTTTAAGTGCACCTTATGGTCCAAAAAATACGGTAGTAAATTGTGACATAGTGTACCAATTTATATGTATAAATATTTCAGTAACAATCAACAGTGAGAAGGTTTCATATGTAAAAAAATGATTGTGAAACAATCACTGACTACAACCAAACAAAAGCAGTGTTCATTCTTATCCACTAAAAAAACAAAGCAAGTCATCTAGCATCATAAAACCTGTAATGGTTTTGAGTTCATTCTTAAAATTGCTTCACTCAAAGAAACTTTGCACAGCTACAGGAAATAAAGCTCGTTTGTGATGTGAAAACAACTAGTGTTGTTTACTGGGTTGATAACCCAAACTAGACAAATGTTGCCACTCAAAAACAATATGCCAAACATGTTTGACAATAGATTGCAACACACAATAAACTAACATGGTAATGTTGAAGGGATGTTCTAACTGCTTTTGATGCAATTTCTTTGTACTGTGCATCTAAAAAAAGTAATCATTTATTTATTCAACTTACTGCAATACACTTTATATCAAGAACAAGTTAAAGCATTTAAACTTAATGCGTTCGCTGCCAGCATACAAATATATCATACTTCGAAACCAACCTTAAATCAAGCAGTTTTCACATGTCTTACTAATGGCGTAACTCCTTGGCCTATTGCACCAGAGAGCTGTTCAAACCCTTAAATGACTCAGCAAGTCTTCGGGTCTATAATGAAAAAAAAATTTTGGTTTTGGGTTTCGAGTTTTTATTGAGTGATGTCATGAGTGAGGTAAGTTTTTGGCCATTTTGGCTCATGTCATCTGGCCTAGGGCCCAACCGCTAGACCATAGTTTTTTTAAAGAAAATGTTAGGTACTGAGTATGGACCTGATTTCTGTGATTCTAAGGACCTAGGATAATTTTCTCCGATTCTTGGTACATCTACGGACTTGAATCAAGTCCTTAAAACACCTTTAAAAAAGCTGTGCTAGACAGAAATATTTCGCTCAAGTTTTTATTGGAAACTAGGCTAGAATTGAATCTTTGATTAACTTTCTAGCGTTTCTGGTTGAACAGTTATGACCTAAAAACAACAAATTAATTAATTATCTAATTAGTGGATTAATTACTTATTTTATTGTTTTTATTTCATAATTTTTTATCCCGAAACCTCAGCAAGTCATACAAAGTATCAAAAGACTCATTTAGCCTAGTTTACAAAAAAACTGGAGCAAAATACTACTATCTAGCACAGGGTTTTTTAAGGCGCTTTAGGAAAAGACCCAAATTGGGTCCTTAGAATTTCAAATCAGGTCCTTAGAATCAGAGAAAATTATCATCAGGTCCCTAAAATCAGAGAAAATCGAGTCCCTAGAATCAGAGAAATCGGGTCCCTACAGATCCATACCAGGTACCTAACATTTTCATTAAAAAAAAAACATGAACTAGCGGTTCAGGCCCAGGGCCAGATGAAGTGGGACAAAAAGGCCTAAAACTACTCCATGTTAACGTCACTCACAAAAAATCCGAAAGCGAAAACCAAAAATTTTTTTTTTCATTGGAAACTCGAAGACTTGCGAGGTCTTTTAAGGGTTTGAACAGTTCTCTAATGCAATCGGCAGAAGAGCTATGGACTTGCAAAGACACGTGCAAAACAGCTTTTACGCTGAAACCGTACCGGCTGCCAAGGTGTTAATGCAAGAACATTTGGCAGAAGAACAACATATCAAAAGCACAGATAACTGCCTTAAGATTTAGTAGTCAACATTAAACTTCTCTTTCTCAAAAGCCGGAACTAAAAGATAAAGGACTAATAAAAATCTTTCCAAGAATATTAACAAGCAAACTAATTTCTAAACTATAAATGATGTCACTCAAAAGTGAATGCTTGGTGTGAATCACATATCAGGTAAATATCATATACATGTCCTTGGACTATGAAATAAGCTTATACATTCAACACTTTATAGTTTGGAACACGAACTACCGAAACTGGGCAATACCCTTTGAGTGCATTTTTGTGCCAGTGAAAGAATTTAGATTTGACTCATGTCTTTATTATACGTCTACCACAAGCAGCATTTGTAACTATCAAACCAAACAACAGTGCACAAACAAAATTAGCATCTTAAATACACTGAACACAATCCAACAGGAACATAACAGGCATATCGAAAAAGTGTAATATTTCAACCTGCGCAAATACTGCTGCTGCTTTCATACTCAGTGAAGCTAAGATGGCAGTAAAGGACAATATCACATTTCAAGAATATCAATGACAACCATAATGATGTGACAGTTTTATGATGAACAGTACATATTAGCAAAAACTATTTCTATTATTGAATACTAGTATTTAAGCAGATGTACATACAACATCCATATGCAAATGCATATAATTGCAAAAAATATATATTGATCACAAGTGTCAGGCGTGCATGCGAAATTAGCAAAATTACAGCAAAGAGCTACATAGCACTGGTTCCTTTATGTACATTGACATTAAGATAACAATTGTTAAGGCAACATGCTAAACCATCATACAATGTTTAAAACATTACGCAACATTGGTTGTGGAAAAACACCAGCAAATAGAACACTGTGCTGAAGCAAATTGATTTGCAACTTCTATATATTTCAGTGAAAATGAGAGCCCAATATGCCACAGTTTCTAAACTAGAAAATTGATTGAGAAAAATCTTTAGAACTTAGAAAAACAATTAGCCTTAAACTACAGAAACTTTACCCGAAATTCAATTTCATTTCAATATCAGAGATGTAACCTCCTGCTTTTTCCCCCTGATTGTTGTTGCCCTTGCTGTTAGTAATAGAATTGCTACACTGTTTTTACTTCATAAATTGCCTAACAAAATGATAACCTCCACTTAAAGTTTTTTAAAAGCCGAGTAATACAGGTAACTGCTGAAGCTGTTAATCAGTGAACTCACTCCCAAAAGGAGTAATAGCTAAAGAAATACCAAGTTAAGACTGTTAAAAAGTTTTTTTTACCAACTATCTTAAACCTTTACAACTATATTAATGATACACCATGTTGAGCATGACACAAACACAATATATATTTAGAGAATGGCAGCAGTACACATTTTCTTGCCAAATTCCTACAAGCTTCTATCTAGAACTCTTCAAACACATCATTAGAATGTAGAAACTTACAATTACAAATGAAATGAAAACATACTGATTGAATTAATGCAGGATCTATTGCTTTGTTACTTTAGCAAGGAACTTGAGAGACACAGTTCACAGTAAATTCAGCATCTTGAATGCTTTAAAACAGTTGGTTTGGCAGTGTTGATATCATCAGGTAAAATAATCTTAGATCTTCTCTGTTTTGCTTTTAAATCAGCAGCTTTTGCCAAGCGCTGTAAAAACAAAATGCAGTCAAGCCATATAAGAAGCTCAACATTCTTTGACAGCTTCACTTTCTTGAGATGTTTCCCACAAGACTTCCTAATGTGTGTCCTTTGTACAAGCCGTTTCATTGCATTTAAACACTACTAAGAAAACACAGAAAACTGCACAACAAGTTGAACATCACAGTATTTCAGTTTTACTCAAAGAACAAGCTTCACAAGCTGTTTTTTGAATTACAGCACCTTTAAGTAATGCTGAACCATGAAGCATGTAACTATGGTTGGCTACCTAGCCACCTCCTGAAAGATAATCCTTTTCAGAGCCAAACAACAATACAGTACCACAACAAACCCATTGAAAAAGGATAGGCTAGATCAGGGGTGGGCAGTTAGCGGCCTGCGGGCCACATGTGGCCCCCCACAGCGTTTTCAGTGGCCCGCAGAAGCGTTCAGGAAAAATCATCAAATCTGAAATTTCCTCCAACTTACCACATAAAATATTAGGGCTGATACTAAGTTAAACCAAGAATTGCTTCTATTTCTAATAGAGCAATGCTTCGCAACGTGGGCCGCGAAGATTTTTTGGGTACGCAACGATTTCATTGCAGCGACATGTTTAACTTGTTGTTTTTGTCTAAGCACTATGTTCAAATCGTAAATTCTGGTCATCGCAATAAGTTTGTCTCTCGGAGAAGCTTGTTTGTCGCGTATACCGCAATTTACTAGAGGTGCCATTTATAACATCTAAGTTAGGAAAATCAATTAGCACAATTATTTGCATAATATGATTGGCAATGTAAGCAAGCGTCCGAAGTTGCAACCTGAAGAGCAGATACATCAGACCACCGTTGTACAGTCTAATCCAGTGGTTCTCAAACTGTGTGCCGCGGCACACTAGTGTGCCGTAGAACTTTTTGAAATTTTTTAATATAATAAATTTGTATTACAATTAAGCATGCGAGACTTGAATGCATACTATTCGTTAGATCAGTGTTTTTCAACCAGGGGTTCCGTCGAAACAGACGGACATTGCCTGGGACGAAATTCGCAACCACAGTATTATGCCATTGTACAAAGTAGGATAGAAACTTGGATCATTGCATAGGGTTCCATGAGCAACGCAAACAATTGCGCATGATTCCGCTGCAGCAAAAAGTTTGAAAAACACTGCAATAGATGGTAACTGATAATAACATGGTTGGTATTTTCCTATTGCCTTGCCGGTGTCGTAAGGGTGATTGTCACGTTATAATTGCTATGTAGTAATCTAAGTTGAAACAAGACGTCCCGCCTTTCACCATGTTAACTTCAATGCTGAGCTAGGCTAACAAGAAAGCAATTGTATTTAGTCCGATTAAAATGCTTTAAAGATGAGCTTTTTAGAAATGTTAAGTTGGGTAGTTAATCCATTTGGAATCAATGAATCAAGCAATCTTTCTACCGAAAAGGAAGAGCAGCCCGTCATGGGCATCCACAGAGGGACAAAACGTACATTTGCACCCCCCTGGAAATTGGGACTAAGATCCGATATTTTCTAGAAAACCTGACGTCAGCAGCTCGATTCCTATCAACTGATTTATTCCTTGCAATGACACTTTATTTGCCACTATGACACTCACACTGCACAAGGCAACAGAGCAATTGCAACAACCAAAAATTTTTAAAAACTTTTTCAGATGTTAGGTACAACAACAAGTTACCATCATTACCTCTCCGACAATAGTACATGTTACGATCATTTTGCCCACGAAAATATCAGCTGGTTGTGGCTGATGGCTCTGTGCCTGAATGGCTTATTCAAAATAAATGCTCATCGAGGCTTCTTTTCGCATAGTTGTTTTAAACTACATCATCTCATGGCTTGTTATCTATGCGGCCTTGTGGGAATACGCCTTAATCGTTAAGGTTTGTTTCTGACTTCTGAATAAATGCAAAGCTGCATTTTCTGTGGCGAGTTTTTATAATTTATCTGCTCATTTTTTAAATCCTGCGTGATGTTCTAACTTTAGTAAGTTGTGCGAAAGTCGTGTCAACATT
>JGI24159J19872_10009130_pt1 | contig 12997 bp, 10 predicted proteins | sample Ectturendosymbi4_FD_19872 | JGI IMG/M metagenome (IMG submission 19872) | reverse complement strand
ATTTGATGTATAATTGTGAAATTCGCAAAGCAACTGTGTGTTATGTGCATTATTTGAGATCAGCCTGAGACCTTTTGAAATTTAGTAATAACATTGGCAAATGTTTATGATGTAAAATACCAAATGTAGCAAATCATTTTCTAGTCATAGTATTGAAAAGCTAGTGAAGCTCTTAATTAGTTATAATGTAAAAGGGGACCGAAAACAACTCTCGCACCAGAACATTTTATTCCTCTCAAGGGCCCTGTTCCTGCTGCATTCCTTTCAAGAGTATTTCAGTTCGCAGGCGAAGTCTCTTATCTACAATTAAAACAATAGCATCATTAATTTAAATATATCCTGACAATAGTCTCTTGTATCTGACTGCTTCACCACTCGCAGTATCGTCTGTAGAAATTATCTCACAGCAAATACATTCAACTGAAATTTCAAAAATCTTGATAAATGATTGGATGAAATTACTAAAACAAGACTAAAAGTTAGGCAGGTTTACCAGTAGCCTATACACCTGACACAATAAAGCCATGACTGCACTAGTTAAATACGGAACCAGATGTTTGTATTAGGCTGCTAATTTTTACTCTGTTCTGATCGTTCGGTCTGCATCTTGATTAAAAGCAGGCCCGTAACCAACTTGGGACACCAGAGGGGGCAAAGAGTTTTCTGGAAAGCGCCCAAATTTCTAAACTATGTCCAGTAGTTTCAAACTATGTCCAACACATTTTTTTCCAAGGGGGCGAAAAAAATTTTAGTGTGGGCTTCACCCCCCTAGCTATGGGCCTGATTAAAACTAATAAATTCTCATTTTCTGAAATGTTGCGAAAAGAACATATATCTGACCGTTTGAGAAAAAGTTGTTCCACGGTTGAATAAACACGATGACGTCATCGAGTGAAAGTTCATGAAATTTTCCTTCCCCGAAATGAAGAGCTGGTTGCGCCCCTGGCTGGTCTGCATACTGATGTTCAGAAACGTATCAAGGAAATTAATAAAAAAGCAGAATTTTCGCCTGTACAAACCACTCGCTGAATTTGGCGGGTTTTCATGCAGTTTCTGTTGGTTTGAATTCCGTTACCTTTTTTGGATGTGTGGAAAGTTTGTTTGAATTTTTTCTTCATCAATCCATCAACGGGAAGTTCTGAGTTCAGTGACTGGTCAAAGTGTCAAGCGCATAACAGAAACCTGGTGGAGTGAAGGGGAGAAGCTACAAGTGTTGTAAAAAAACATTTCTCAAAAATATTAAGTGCCCTAAAAAAGTTAACTGGTGAAGAAGAAAATACAGCTACTAGGGCAGATGCTGGTGTTCTACTTGGTGCGTTGCAATCATTTTCCTTTTTATGCTTTCTTGGCCTGTGGGGACCCGTCCATCTAGAAATTAACGACACATAGACTTACCTCCAAACCAAAGGATTTAACATACAAAAATGTGATGTAAAGCTCAGGGCATTGAAAATATTTCTTGCTGAAAACAGAACCAAGCTAGTAAATAATGGTGTTAGCTATGCCAAAGAAAATTGCAGTGACCTGGGAATAGTCATGGAGCGTCAACGTCGACCCAAAAAGAAACAAAAGTTTGGTGAAGGATCACGAGACACTGAATTGCCATACGATATTGAACTGAGGAGAGAAATGTTTTCTTCGCTGGACAGAGTGATCGAAGAATTAACTTTAAGATTTCAAATGCTTCATGCAGTTACTGAGAAATATGCCTTCCTTACCCAGTTGAATCTTTTGCATGATAAATATAAGTGTCAAATAGATCACGATCAAGTGTTCCCCATTGAGCGAAAAAGACGTCAGCATTTTATTGCTGTTGCTGATATTGAAGAAAGAATAAAGATGAGGAAAGGAGAACTCCTTGAACTTTTGCAGTTTATATTCAAAAGTATAAACTTGGGAACTCTGTTCTAATTATAGTAATAATGCTGCGGATTTTCCTCACAATTGCTGTTAGCGTTGCTACCTGTGAGAGGAGTTTTTCGATACTAAAACTGATCAAGAATTACTTAAGATTTAGTATGAGCACCTTGCTGTTGAGAAAGTTTGCCATACTGTCTATAGAGAAGCAATTGACAGATGAAATAAATTTTGACATTGCCAATTGCCATTGAAGAATTTGCCAACAAAAAGGTAGGAAAAGTTACTGTGTAGAAAATTGTAGTTTTCATTTCAGAAATCAAGATGGTCCTAATTTTTTACACTTTTTAAACTATTTTTCCCTATATTGCATGTCATTTTTTCTTTTTGTTTGACTGTTACTTTTAATGCTCGAGTTTTTTGTGTGTATTTATAGCATACTATATTTGCGCATGTGTACCCTTTGTTGCAACCTCGCGGTTAGCGTGTCAATGAATGTGCGATTCACCACGAACGGGGTGTGCGCGAAGACTTAAACCCATACGTAGCGCGAACAAGCGAAGACTATGTAACGTGAGTTTATGGGATCGTCTATGTTTATAGTTAGGTTTAGTTCTGACAAGTGTTACGAGTTAGTGAACAACAGTGTTAAGAATGTGTCTGTAACCCTGCGGTTCTGCCTCCAACGCCGTTGCAAAATGTTCTGTTAAGAAAGTGTCTGTAACCTTGCGATTCAACCGGCTCCAATGCCGTTGTAAAACGTTCTGCTTTGTTTATTTTTATCGACCTGCTTTGTGCAGAGTGTGTGTTTGTACCATGGACGCAATTTGGTGGGGGACAGGGTGGACGTGTCCCCCCCACTTTTTTATACGGTGGGGACATAATATACCATGTCCCCTCCACTTTTTCTCGTAGGTTTTGTATTTGGAGAGGTTTCAAAACTAAATGTGACGATTGTCACGTTTTGTGTGAAGAGTTTTTCATGTTAGATGTTACACATAGATATCTTGATGCTGAAACAGAGTTCAGGGTGGTGTCACTGACTCTGATATTTTTATAAATTTTTACTTCAAAAATGATCTTTAGCGTTTTGCAAGTTTCTAGAGATCGCGAAAGATTGTTAACTGCCTCTGTCCGACATTTATCTAGTGTAGTTTACTGCAAGAAATGTCAACTGTCTTGAAGCAGTGAAGTTTAACGGCTGCACACGTGAGAGACCACAGTACAGCTGTGATTTGTTTCGTGCAAAAACGTTGGCTAACTGTCTTTACTGTAACGTCGGTTGTCACGTATTCAGAAACAGACAGCGTAAAATTTAAAGATGCAAGCGTAGTCTATAATGTTAGAAAGGTACATTTTCAGGCAAAACTCTGTGAAGTTTTTGCCGAAAACAAACAGCAGCACTATTGTGGAGACTTAGTTTTAAGATGGGTAGTTTTGCAAAAGACTGTCTTCAACCACCAGTAAACAGGCTTTCCATCAATAATTTAGAGAAGTATTGACCTAGTTGTATACTGTCTATAACTCAAAACATAATGACTTGACTAGGAATTAAAGATAGCTTAAACATTTAGCCTTTTTTGTTGTATGTCACGACAAGGGTGACCAATAAATTCAAAAGATATTTACACCCACAATGCAGCAATGTTTTCATTCAAGTGCGAAACATTTGTTTTACAGGTAACCTACGCATGGGTGGCGGAACTATTTTCAAAGTGGGGGGAACAAGTGCACGACAAAAAATTTAGAACATTTTTGCGATTTGAATTGTCAACTGTGACGCCACAAGCACTGAACTATGACGTCATTAAATTTTGTCAGCATAGCAATTTTGTTCAAAATTTGATAAGACCTCAACGACCCTATCTACGCAACACCCTATCTATCATACACTACACTGTGTTGAGCACATAAGTGTAACTACTAGTTGTTCTTAGTCTTACATGAAAAAATTTACTTTGACAATGGACCAATACGAATTGTGTTATTTAAACTTATTTAGGCAAAATTCGAAATTTAAAAGTGGGAGGGCCAGGCCCTCCAAGAAAAAAGTGAGGGAGCCTAGACCCATGTGGCTCTTCAGGTTCCGCCACTTATGAGCCTACGTAACACCTAGTTTTGCTGGACATTCTTTTCCTGTTATTTCAGGTGAAACGTGGTACCATTTGCCAATTCACCATTCTTCGTTTTGATTTCTGTTTAATCTCAAATATATTTTTGTGTGGTTATGCATGTATAATTCTAGAATAAAACTTTTGACATTAATTTCGCCTATTAAAATTTGATGTTAAACCTGAAAATTTTGATTGTGAAAAAACTGAAATGAGTGGCATGACTGACAGAAGTCACAAGGCAGCAGCAGTCACCAGCAGATCCGTAACCAGCTTGGGACACCAGGGGGGACGAATGGTTTTCTGAGGGAGGCCCAAATTTTACGTTGATAACACGTATCAATGCGTTACATAGCATGTAACAACGAAAACAATGGTTATGCATACAATACGTCCAAGACATTTTTTCAGGGGGGAGAAAGTTTTTCCAGAGGGGCGAAGCCCTCCACTTAGTTGCGGGCCTGCTCACCAGATGATTAGGTATGCGGAAATGACATTGTAGGCTAGATTGGTATGTGGGTATATATTCAGAAAGACTTCTGATTTGTTTTCTTTTGGATATCTTCAAATCTTCTCTAGTTGGCTTGGATAATTCTGCTTGGGAGTTTGATGTTAGGGAAGGTATTAGACAAACGATATTTGGACAATCGAAAGGGTACCCAAGAGCATGCAGGGGCTGACAAGGGGAGATTAAAAGGATATATCCTCCACCCATCAGCAGTTAAAATAAATTGTAGCCTAAATCATTTTGTGAACTACATCAATTTTGGCCAAACATTTTTTGCTACTGTAAAAGGATATCAATGGAGATTTGGCTAGGAGCGGGGCTGCATGCATGATGCCCAGTAGCCAAAGATTTGTAGCATTTTTAAGAGCAGAAATGTGCAAGAAAAATATTTAGCTACCATACCTTGCATTATACTGTATATATCGTACCTTGCAATTTATCGTCTTGTTAAGGTTAAGCAACTTAAACAAGGCATTAAATCACGTTGTAACCCACAGTTCCTATNAAATGCATGAAAATNGATGTGTTCTACTTAAGAGTGATATGCACGTGCGACCAATGNGATTCACCGTTTTGTGCACTCCAAATGGCAGCTCTGACCAAACCCAATTGATGTGTTCTACTACATTGCTTTGCTTGTTTGTATCATTGTCTGATAGTAGTGTACCCAAGGTGAACTACAGTACCATGCCCAGCAACTAAATTACGTTTATGAATTTCTAAATCATTTGTAGGGATAAAGCAAAGCGGGATTAGTGTTGCTTTGAAAGCATCTCTAAAAACAAGATTGGGAAAATGTATTTACGTAATTTCACTTCCGCATAGGCCCGATGACTATATTGGTTTTATATCAAGCTGTCCCCCCCACATTTTATAACAAAATTGCGCCCATGTTTTTTACTGTGGACTTCGTGGTCTACTGATAAATAAATTCATTCATTCAAAGCTATATTTGCTGTGGTGAGTTTTCATAATTCATCTGCTCATTTTTTGAAGCCTGAGTGGTGTTTTAATTTTAGTAAGTTGTCCGTAATCTTATCAACATGCAAGTCTACATATCCGGTTTGCGTATGAAGAACTTTCATCTGGAAAAAGCTTAGCAAAGACAACCAAGGTTTTGTTTATCGCTTTGAACGAGATTCCACACGTTTAAAGCTCTTGTTTCCAAGTGACGCCAACAGGTCTTGCTAGGTAAAACAAAATCAAATATTGTGGTTTCGTTGAAGACTATGGCCATGCTTCCTTAATAATAAGCACCCTGCTTTGAAAATCCTTTTGCGTAAAATTGTAAATTATCGCAATATGCAGCACTTGGCTATTGTTGCCAACGAAGNGCATTTTTTGTGATAGCTGNCGGAACATGGAGGATTTCTTTGTAGCGTAGAAAGGGCAAANCGTTTTGTGAAACGTCCATTTGCANCCTGAAAGTGATAAGCAAAATGTCGACCTTACCCGCCTCAGGAAAATTTCTGCTGACGCCCATGGTAGTGCGTTCGCCTCTTAATTGGAAGGTTTGCTGTTCGATCCACAGCCACTGAGTGAACTGCTGTAGCGCTCCTTGGGAAAAAGCGTTCACCTCAACTGCCCAAGCAAGAAAAACATATCTCAGGCGTTAACGTGCCGCTAATTGCTGTGACCAAATAAAAAAATGTGAATCAAGTAGGAAATAATTCCGTGCAGGAGATCAAGGTGGTAGAGCTCTCTTTTGCGACGAGATTAGTTTTCCAAACTCAACACCATATTCGGGGAGACTTTGCAGGCGAAAACACTTCAACTAGACTCACAGTAGAGTAGTGGACAAACCTTAACGAATTCAAAATTAAAAATCGCAATGGCCTGCCATGGTCAGTCAGGACTGAAAATCACATCGTGACTGTAAAGGAGTGCAGTTATGCGTATTATACACCGGGATTTTCACCTGTCTCCGCAAAAGATACAGATTTTACAAGTTCAGATAGGCTGAGCGATGTGCGTTTAAACAAACCATCCATCAGCCAGCGAATGGAAGAACATCCTGCTTTCATGGACTTCACTTTTTTCAGTGTTGAGGCATCACGTCAGCTTTCCATCTTAAGTCGTCACGTGAACAAATAGAATAGCGCTTTTGGGCTCAGGATCAGCCTTCTTCGTTATCTTTTGAGCGAGATGTTACTGTCCACNGTAGGCNGCACTACGAGGTATATTTAGGGGCAGGTGTTGAGCAGCCACTTGCTTGTCTCATCGTCCAGAACCGTCCGTCCATGCCGTCCATGAAGAGATCGATGGATTAGACATTGGAGGACAACATAGTCGACTGTTTGTTCTTTTGCGCCACACTCACAGGCAGCAGAGTTGGTTATACCCAGGGCCGGATTAACCATTGGGCAAACCGGGCAAATGCCCGAGTCCTCGCGTTTTTGTGGGCCTTCGGCTTGAATATTAAAACACTCCTTTACTGGTTCTTCATGTGTTTAGGCTGTTCACCACGCGTCAAAATTGCAGAGCTTTAAAGCTCAGAGTTTAATTACTGTATTTTGTGTATACGATAAGGAAACTGACAACATTGGTATTTATCGTTTTTGAGTGACATAAGAAGTGAACGAAACAGCCCCACGCTTTCTGGACTTCCATTCAGTGATTTCAAATACACCCAGATTGCACAACAAAAAACCCATATTCGTACAATAAAAATCAAGAAAGTTTGTGCTACGAACAAAAACATATGAGTGTGTTTATTTGAATTGAAACGATAATCGAATACTGATTTAATTATAGTTCCTCTTCTGCAGCGCAAACATCAAGGCTTGGACTAAAACCGTCGCCACAGTCTTCAATAGGGAGGACTTTACGTTTGTGCAGGGGGCTTGACATTTTAAAACATTACAAAAACTCCACTGATTTATAGTGTTTCATATTTCAATTTCGTGGGTTGNTATAGGCGTCTAAGCCACCAAAGCCCCCCGTGGCGACGGAACTGGNTTGGACGATCTTTTTGTTGCTCAAGACATTTTTCATAACGCTGACAACATGCTCCGTTGATGATTTCTCTCACTAATTGTAGGAGTACATTAGTTAGTAAACTAGGCAATTTTGTGCAACGTTGAACTGCAGCGGGATCTAAAATTCAACAAAAATATAATCCCATTGCCTTCTTCCTCTAATTGAAAGTTGTTTTTTACTTTGTATGCATTGGGAAGTATCGAAATTTAAACAAGCAGTCCTAACCTATATTTCACCAGTTTCTTCAGTTGGCGTTACAGACAATAACATTATATATATAAACCCGACAATGATCTTAGTTGCTGATATGAACCGATTGAACATGTTCTGCTTCATCCGATATGCGTACGTTCTCGCCAGATGTGCGCATGCAAACACTGTAATATAAAGTTTATTGTTGAACACATTGAAGATGCTGATTAATTTATCACTTCAGAAAACCCAGATTTAACGCAAGTTTTCATAATTAAACCTAGACACCCAGGTTGACTAAAAAAAGCAGATCTGGGTGAAAAAAACGCAGTAGGAGTCCCGGTCACACGCGGAAAACACGCCTACTACCGTAACTTGAAGTGAACGTTTGAAGATTTACTGCCGTGTTATTGTTGTGCAATAACGACCAACAGTAAAATAATCCGCGAGTAAGTTTCGAAATCTACCATTTGTGTAGTGAAGATGGTCAGAGAGTCTATGAAAAAAAAGATGTTGTGTAGTGTCATGGTACCAAAAAGATTTTTTTTGTGATACAACATTCTGTTTGAACAAATTAATAACCAAATACGAACCGCCGCACATGGTCACACCCAGTTGTCTCTGTAGTGTAGGCTGCNAAATCGTATCAGTTTCGACGTTTCTGACCGGTACTTCTGCAAAGTTGAAAGNAGGGCGCATGTGAAACGCTANGCAGTTGCGCTNAGTGTTTAGGAGACCTCGCGGTCAGCACGACTTTGCCCAGGGCCCCGCGTTCATTTAATCCGGCCCTGATTACACCCCATTTGCGTAAGCAGGAGCGGAAACGTCCGACACCGGTGCGGAGGCGGTTAAGCCAGACCCGCTGTTGTTGGAAGGTTTATTTTAGGAGGGTGGGTGCCGGTGTCGGGGATGAAAGTGCGGTGTCTTGCAGGGCTGTCCAACCACCCTGTATTCCATCAGTAATCCGCCCAGTGCGCCGCACATATCTTATTGTTGTCCGATGAAATGATGAGTTGTTGTGCGCAAAGCCGGATTTACAAATAGGCTATGTAGGCTTAAGCCTAGGGCCTCAACATCCAAGAAGGCCTCCAACAAGCTGTGGTACGCATAGAGTCAATTGTTGGTATATGATCATTTCGATAAATATTCGTCCAAAAGTTATGTCCTAATTATATTAATGAAATTTAGTTTTATTCAACAAATCAGGTTTCGTGGTGATAACCCCAGAGCCTCTCGATGAGTTACTATTAATCTCAATACGGCGGTTGGCCATGCCGCATGCCGATTTATGTGTCGATAAACTCAAAGCACAATACGCTGGCTGCGTCCTGCGTTTGCTGAATCGTACCGATTGTAACGCGTGAATCAGGCGAAAGGGCATATGGCTATTCGTGTTTGAAATAAACCTTATCAGTGGTGTGCCTGAGGGGGGGGCAGGGATGCGAAGCTCCTCGCTTTGGCAAGCTAAATGTAAAAACCGGGCCCCCACCTAGTTTGTATTTTGGTATTTATTATTCTCTTGGTTTTAGGCAGATTGCTACTTTTTTGCGTTTTTCGGAGTGTTTTCCGGCGTTTTCGGGTTTTAGTATAACGTCCACGTCCAGATTCACTAATATTTTTTCATTTTTTTCAGAATGTTGGCCAGTGGGTTCCTTTCAGCTTAGTTTCCCCCCTGGCTCAAACCTCTAGTTACGCCACTGCACCTAATCAAAGCTTAAGGCTGTACTCAAGATAGGAGCTATGTGTAGGGCTAGCAGCATTATCCTACAATAAAAACATAGTGGCTTCTGAGCAATACAGCAGTTTTGATAACGTTTCTATTACGTAAAACTCGTTTGGAGTTTTTAGGTGTGATTTTGTGCATAACAAACTCATGCAGAAATCAGATTGCTGTTGAGTACTTGGGCAAGTTTGTACTGCTGCCATTCTAAGCAAATCAGAGTTCTTGATGAGCTTGAATAGCAAGCAAAAGTCACTTTGCCAACTGTAACCACATAACTCTTAACCAAAGAGACAAAGAATAAGGAAATAGCAAGAAAATGACAAAAGCGCATTTGGGTTTGATGCCTTGGGTTAGTGGTTCTTAATTTATTCAACCACGCAGACCCTTATTTCTCAGCTTGGTGGTCACGAATTCCTCACGAAAAAGGTCTTTTTCAAGATTCAAAACAATTAGAAATGAATTAAATAGTCGCAATGTTCCGGGTCAGGTTGTGCACACTAAGCATTCGGTGCATTAAAAGTGACAAACTTAAGCAAACAGACTGTAATGAATTCCTAGATGTGATTTTGTTATGAAGAAGGCCAGGACAAAAAACTTTTTAATTGTTTACTGTGCAATGTTCAGCCTTACTTGATGAGATGATTGAGGTTTTTATTTCTTAATACGTATTTCAGTAATGGTAGCAGGGAAGTTTAAACCAGCCCGGTCGCCACGGCAAGCATCGATTTAGCCCCTCCAAATTGAAATACAAAACAATTTAAATCAGTGGAGATTTTATCAAATTTTCAAAATGTCAAGTCCCCCTGCGCAAATGTTAAACTCTCCTATTAATGTATTTCCGGCAACGGTTTTGGTTTAAATCTCACACCTTCGCGCGACGGTTTCGTTGCGTTCGATTCTTAGCAGTCTGAAAAAGTAAAAGCATGCGCCATTCCTAAACCTAGCAGTTGTAACCATTTCAATGCGTTTTACTTGATGTGTTTTTCTCGGGTGTGTGAGATGAGATTTTTACAGCCGTGGTAAGCAAGTTGCAACGTGGTCTTTAAGTTGAGCACAGATAAGAAAAAACAGATGGGAAACTTATAAAAAATGTAGCCCATGCGCTTTGTCAAATATTTTAACCGTGGCGTTTTCGGTTGGTTTGCCTGCGGAAATTAATAATCCTGTTCCCGCCAGCCAAGTATGATTTCAACAATTCCGTATCACGGTATCATTGAACGTTTTTGGGTCGAAGGCAACAACAAGCGCAGTTATCGTGGGGCACTCGAGGAAAGATTTATAATGAATAATTGACCGTACTTTTACAGCGTCCATATCGTCATTTTCGACTTTTCCCAAATTGATTAACACTTTTCCAATTTTTCCTCGTAACAATGGCAAAGGGGCCTCACAAGTGAATTAGCCCAGGGATCCGCAAATAGTGGGTCGCGACCCAAAATCAGGTCGCGAGACCTTCCACACTGGGTCGCGAAATATTGTAAATGTACATTTTAAATTTGCCAATCTCCTTAAACAGAACAAATGCAATCATTTGCTGTTTTATGTGCTACGTTTCATACAATTTTGTACAAGAAAATTGCTACTGCCAATAGGTAGTCTTGAAAATGATATGTGTTTATAAAGTATTTTCCACAAAATTATATGCTCATGAAATCTTTGGGTAGCAAGAATTTAGAACCATTTTTTAGGGTGGCGCGAAAAAGTATTTGCGGAACNCTGNATTAGCCTAGGGTTCCGCATCAGCTAAATCCGGTCCTGTNCATAACGGCTTCGCTTCTGTAGATGAAGTACTTCACANCACTGCTGTGACAAAACANTGGTCGACAGAATAGCCTTATATTGCAAACAATGAGGCATTTCGAATATTACAATAGACCTTTTCGAAATTAGTTTTGATATGTTGTTTTCGGAATTGTAAAACATCTCGGTGAAAAAAGTTACTTTCGTAGGTTTTAGAGAGGTGATCGCCCCAATAGCCCCCCTTGGATCTGCCACTAAACCAGCCTCAAAGCTTTTCAAAGCAAGTCTCAGGTTGGATGCTTTTGTATGTACGCCGTGTTCTTGAATGTAGTCAAGGATAATACTCAAGGATAGTGTTTTCTATCTTCTTGGTTGCTGCCTGTGTTTTATTCGACCCCTTGGATATGACTTGAACAGATTCAGAAAACCAAGCATTTTTAGGGGCAAAATGTGTTATAAACTTTCTAGTTTAATGATGGTTAAAGCAGAGAAATGGGGTCGAAAACTAGAGAAATGTGAAGCGATGCTAACTTGTTCTCGGATAATTTTATGTGTTGTAAGCTTTGTCTTCCTAACTTTCAGCGTTTTGAAAGTTGTGTATGATGAATACCCTTGTGCATTTTCCTGTTAAGTAAGCCATGCCGTAGTCTCAGGAAAGTAACCTTTTGATGAAGCCTTGATGGAAGGCCCGGACATCCCCTTCCTAGGCTTGATCAAAAGGTCTTATCACGGTTGGCTGAATATGATGACGTCATCAAAGAGGCTTTTTTCAGCCTAGCCTTAGCCCACCCAGCTCTAAGTCCGCACCATTGTCTGCACGCACGAATGAAAATAGCTAACATGATACTTACACATGTGGTGGCAATTTCGCACACACTGATTCAGACTAAGGGCTTTAGTGAGCGGGAATGCATTCCTACTTATTTTTCAGTAACTTGTTTTGAAGATGTATCTTTTAACTAAGAATTTCTGTGNGCAGCGCCAGACGTCACATAAACAATTAACTGACAACCTACCTCTTACGTACGACCCAAAACAAATGGCTAGATTTGTTGGTGGGTTTCCACACATTCTTAGCACACATTGTTCATAAAGATCATACCAAGACTAGAAAGAAGCAATGTATTAGTGTACTATGCCTAATTGTCAGTACAAGACAAACAAAGCAACATTTTTGTTGTTGATGTCATTATTTGTATCATTGGTACAACGCTTTCACTAAAAGTGATAACAACAACTTTGCCAAACTTACAGCGCATTAAATAAACATTTTTTCAAAAAGTATCAGTGAAAGTGGGAAATGCCGATGGTGCTGCTGTTTTTCTTCAATGCCTAAAAAAGCAGCAGACCGTGGAGATCACGCATTTAGTTCCCTTGAAAGGCAATTATTGTTTACCGTGTTTGTAATTCATGGAATACTGGTGGTCTCCAATAACTTTGAAAGACTGTAAAAAACTGTGAAACGTCCTTGTGTTTCATCAAACCTCAAAAACAAAGATATGCATGGAGACATTTACATTATTTTATTGCCATTTAAAGTACTTTATTTCATCCAAACAGGTTTATTGACTACAAACAATGCAATGTCGGCCTAAGTTTTTCTCACAATAATATTTCAATTAGGAATCTAGAGATTAAAATCAGTTTAATTAATTATGCCTTCTTTACGCTTTTAAGAAACCTGAAGTTTTCAGCCTGCCTTCAGTACCTTTGTGCGGTATCGGTTTACTGAAGTAGTTTTGCTGAGTTGTAGAAATACTCTTTAAGCCCTGGATCTTATATTTCTGTTTAACATGGTATGGTTTAATCATGCATTTTTGTGACTCAAATCACGAAATAACACGAAGCAGCAAGAGGAAATACAATAACATCAAAGATCACTAGTTG
>JGI24159J19872_10009129_pt1 | contig 12997 bp, 9 predicted proteins | sample Ectturendosymbi4_FD_19872 | JGI IMG/M metagenome (IMG submission 19872) | reverse complement strand
TAATCAGGGTTCGGCCTGCCGCCAAATGTCGTTAAATAAATCCGTCATTGCAATGTAGGCTGGTGAAAACTGTAACGGCGAGTTTTACCGAAAAATAAAACTCAGGCTGAAGGGAGCAAACTGGCGAACACTCAGAAACAAGTTTAAAAATAATAGTGAATCCAGATATGGATATACTAAAACACGCAAGCACCTGGAAACACTCCGAAAAACTTACGTAAGTGGGGAATGGTTTTTACACTTAACTTGCCGGGGTTGGCGGTTCGCACCCCTGGCCCCCATCAGTTCCGCCATTGGTTATACTTTCACAGACAGACCAAAAGTGGCAGCCATTACATCAATCGAGAAATGACAATCTAATTCCAATCGGATCATCTACAGACACACATTCACGACGCGAGTCCAGAGCCGCAACAGGTATCGAGCGATTTTGCACTGAGCATAGGTTGTTTGCTGCACGATGAAGTGGGTTCGCTTATCTTTGAATGTTATCATCCTTCAGTGAGCCAGTATTAATATACCAAGAATCCAACATATTTGACTTGTTAGGTAAAATCACGTTGACAGCACCATTCATGAAACAATTGGTGCGGTAAGATTTAAGAAAAACTACACTGACTGTCTTGTCACCTCGTTTTCCCTCCTCACACTGTATAAATCTTCACAGGAATTAACAACGCGTAGTACAATTTTCATGAAAAGTAACACAACAACACTTTGGTACAAACGTTACATCGACGTAGGCTCATCGCCACACCAATGACACTGGGGAGCTTGTTCGGAGGACTTTGCGGTGCACAGTAAATAGCAATATGGCTTTATTGGGGAGACTACAGCTTGAGGGACTTAGCCAGTTCACCTTTTGGGCAATGTACTTGGTTCATTATCGTTGGTAAAATAATGATATTTATAAAAAAGAAACTATATGCACATTCAACAAGAAATTTTCGTTTTACCCTTAATAATCAATTTTTTCACAATCATCAAAACTGTGAAGTGCACTTTTCGTCAAAAACAAATGAAAAGCAGCATTTTTCGGTTTCTTTGTTTACATCGATATTGTTGGTCACACAAACATCCCAGAATACAAGCAAAATATTCATAAAATATAGGGCTCACCAAGTGCAGATGCATCAGCCTAAGCTCGCACAAAATCACAGAATTTCGAAAATTTTCTATGCAATACGAGGTTATAGCCTTTACCGTATGCGAACTAAGTCTAATTCCAGTTTATGCAGTTTGATGTTGCATTTTTATTTGTCTGATGGTCTACAATACAAGGGTACCACTGTCCCAGGAGCCTCTGTTGGCAACGCCTATGTGACTAGGAAACGAAACCAGACAATTCTTAATGTGGTTAAAACTGCTGCACTGTCTTCGAACGGCAGGCGTTTACACAAAAATCAGACACGGTCTGCATTTATGAAAAAAAAAATTGATTTACAGTCATAAGTTGCAAGTAGCACGCATTAAGAATCAAGAAACGCAAGCGCTACGTACCTTGTTCGAATAAAATCCGGATTAACTCCTGACAACCATTACAAGCATACCCAGGAAACCGCTGTTGACGGGATTCGGTTTTAATAACGAGTCAGTCGCAACAAGAACAAAGTTACAAGCAATACCAGTTGAAACAACCAGCGATCACAGTTCACATTGAGGCCAAGCTCAAACAGTGGAAGTCAAAGAGCGCGCAGGTATCTGTCCTGCTCGGCAAACTTGCGCTTGACGCAACTCCCAGCGACGTTGAGCATAAAAGGCAAAGAGCGCAGGTACGCCAGACATTGCGCGATCCGACGAAGCAATGCGCGATTTGTTTCGCAAATGGAAACTGCGCTTAGCTGTGCATTGCCAGATCACTGACGAAGCATCGAGACATCAACTTTTGCTCACAGACCGGAATCAGCCCGAACTTTGCATCGCTTCTGCTCGGGTGTTGCGCGATAATGCTTTGGCGAGCTTTTTTTTTAAAGTGAATGCAAACAATCATAGTGCAGTTTTGCTTTATTCTTAAACAGCAGCATCGGACACTTTGTGCAAACAAGGTCCTCTGCTTTTCACATTGAAACTTCTGCGTTCGATTTCCCGATGTCAGCACAAACCTAATTTTGGTTAACTCGTTTTCAACGCAGTAAGTTTAGCCTGGACAGCCTGGATGGAGCTTCTGGTGCACCGATCAACAGAAGCGGGTCAACCGGAGACACGCGCGATTACGAAATACTGCATGAACCGATTTGACCTTTGCCGAAGACAGGAATTGTTATCAAATAAGCAGATGCGCTTATCGGTATCAAAGTACGAAAAGACGGGGAAAGATGCTGCAAACCACAAAACTGCACTTGCAACCGGTGGCAGTCGCTGGGCAAGAACGGAAGCAGCTCGGCGTCATTTACAAGCTGAAAGAGCAGCGGTTGTGGATTCGTTAGTTGCACCAGGCAAAAATAAGACAATGGACAAAGCTTCGAAAACCAGGGCTTCGGGTAATTCATCAGTTTCCGGATGAGACAAGTACATTTTTTGCGCAGTTGATCCAGGGTTTTTTTAAGGCGTTTTAGGGACCCTCGGGTCTCTAGAATCAGAGAAAATTATCATTGGGTCCCTAGAATAAGAGAAAGTCGGGTCCCTACAGGTCCATACCGGGTACCTAACATTTTCCTTTAAAAAAAAACCCTGGTTGATTTAATGTGTCTTACCTCAACCTTTTTGCTCTGCCGTAAAATCAATAAAATGAAGAAAGATGTAAAAGTCCATGCAGCAATGAAAGTTACGACAAAGGATTCCACCAACAAACAAGAGCGCACAATACTTTCTTAACTGTTCGAGACAAAGTCAGAGGCGCCACAGTGTATCTTGAGGAAATGTCTTGATGAACGAGTTTAAAATAGTTGCCCTTTTATTTGTCACACCAGCAGTCGACATCTGACTTAGTGCAAAAAGAATAACTCATTTGCCACAAACACCTGGTGGTTTTGCATGCTAGCCACAGTATTTATAGGCCAGGACCCAATGTTCACCGGAAAGTAATCGCGAATAAGGTGGATGTCTTGGTTGCGCAGAGAATTCGATGAAGGTGAACACTGAAAAGCAGCTCACGGTGTCGTAGAAAACGCCGCAGTCTCAGCAAACAGAAGATTTTTCGTCCATTATAAGATTTGGATTTGTTTGAGTAGATTTGGCTGTTTTGAGGCCAAATTTGTAATTTTTGGCTTTTTTTCAACTCCTTTGGCTTCTTTTTATTTTTGAAAAAAGGCCCAACGAAATTTGGCTTTTTTTGAGCAGTTAGATTTTTTATATTTAAAGTTGATTTTGGCAGATTTCTGGGCATTGGCAGTTTTCTAGACACTGTTTCTGCACACAGAATGCTAAAATTTTATTGGAAACTCTGCACTTGTTTCATGCTTTTAGGTTTGTACCTACAGGTTACTCTTCAGCCAGACCAAAAGTTTGCAGAAGTTGGTTAACGGAGTGAGCTTTGTTCTTTTTATGCATAAAATATCCATATATTCCCTTTTAAAAGAGCGTTTGGGTATTTTAAAGGTGTTATTGTGTATTTATCTTGTATTTGGCTTTTTTAAAAGGGTTGATCTGGCCTCTTTTGCTTATGACTACCTGGCAACCTTGGTAGAAAACACGGCCGCACTGGACAACAACAGCTGGGGCATTCTGCGCGGAGAGGCGAGCGAGCGAAGAAAGGGAAACATTGAGCGTCACATCGGGTTAAAGGTCAAAATTAAATGCAGGGATCTCTGGAATGTCCCGCAAACCTACAACAGTACACTTCATTCCTAAACAAGAGAAAATCTGGGGCTGCACTTCTTTCTTACATATGCGGGGAACAACAGAAAAAACGGTAAATAATCTGTACGTTGAACGAATTAACAGAAAGATTAAAAAACATACGAGTTTTCAGATATTTGTGAAACAAAAATGGATGACCGGACGTATTGGTGTTTAAATCATGGCTTCGAGAGTTTTTTTAGTATAGTTTATTTTTTTAATCTTGCGTGACTGAAGTGCATCGAAATGTGTGGTTTGTGCCATGTTGAGGACAGAAAACAGAAGCTTCTGTCATTACATTCACTGAGAAACATAAAACAATTAAACAAAAATAATCGTTTTCTCCACATCTCTTTCACCGCCTTTTTCCTGAAAGAGTGCTTCATCTCAACATCTTTACCTTTACTGTGGTTGACGCACCGAAAGTACGCAACACTGAGATTTCTGCCTTTTCAGCGCAACAGAAATTATTTTCACCGGGTTTACACAACTAGAGGAACTATGGAGCGAAATCCAACCAATCACCGGTGCTGCGTTTTTTTTCCTCATGCAAAGACGCAACAAGAACCAACGCCTTTGTTAACAATAAATGATATGTGAAGAACCAACGCCATCACGGAAAACGTGATGGACCAGGGATTTTTGTCCATCAACTCACTTCTAAAACCACAATGAAAATTACAAAGATCAAGTCACTGCTATTTGGCAACGGACATCCGGCACGAGCGGAGAGAATCGAGCAAGAGCAGCCAATCCATTGAAAGTGAATACGGGGTAAGCAACGCATTAGTGTCGTTAAATCAAGCGGTAGCACGATAGATAGCATACGACATGTTTTCAGGCAATATGTAACGAAAATTTTTGACACCGCAAAGATATCGAATTGTGCGTGAGGCAGTGCACAGTTAAGAGTCGCACACGAACACTCACGACAGACATACAGACAAGCAAGCAAGCAAGCGACAAAAGAAGTGCTGCAGGACGCTTAGCAAACTAACACATTGGTAGAATCGCCTCTCACAAAAGAAAACTAAAATGAACATTTGCTTGGGTGGGAGCTAGCCGGGGGAAAAAAATACACAGAAGAATCCGCGTATTATTGGGTTTGAACAATTCAGTGTATTCGACCACAGGTCATTGGTAAGTGGTCTCCAAAAGACGCCGGACACGTAAACGGAAGCGGTTTGCCAACATCTTGCAACGAATTTTCACATAACAATCATGCTGAAGACCTATACACTGAGTACGGTTGTCGGTGGCGCTCAAAAAGCGGGCAAACGGATTTTTAGTTTAGATGCATTATAAGGAACAAATTTCATTTTGTACTCCTTTAGACGATTTAGGTACGGAGTAAGCCAGTCACGGTTTCCACGATGGTTACTTTTTAAGGCACGGTCAAGCTGACTAATACTGGAGTTCTACGACACTGGTTTAATCGCGATGACAAGACTTCACGGCAACTTGGCAGTACTGGTCATGAATGATCAAGCAGCTGAAAGAACAAGGACTAATACTTGTTTGTTGACTTTCCAACTAATCAAACCATTCGTTCCGCGCAAAATTGCAACAGTAACTTCTAACCAACTCGCTGTTCATTTACGGGAAGTACCTGTACCAGCAGGACAACAAACTGAGGTTGGCTAACGTCTCCAGCATCAACGTGATGTACGACAAAAAACATACAAAACTTGACGTCCCGACCACGCCCAGTTGCTCTAAGCCTGTACAAAGGAAATTGTATTTCTGGAAGCATGAAACGAAGTTTTTCCTTTCCTCAGAACATGCTTCGGGACGTCTTCAGATCGAAGTCAGTCAATTTTGCCCAATTCCGGAAGGCGCTGTCATATTGCCGAGGTGATTGTCACGTAGTTTTGTTTTAAATCTTGAGCTATTTGAGCGAAATCGATGAATGAGGAAACTCGACAGCCCAGCTGATCATTACCTTATCCCAGCCACATGTGAGCAGGCATGGATTTGAACCCTCGACCCACGTACCGGCGGTAACAACGCGCCGATGGGAAATGCGGTCGTTTCGGGGAAGGCGAGCCAGGCGTGTGCCGCTGGTGTCGTACAGTCGAATCTATAGCAGAAAATAAACACCTTGAAACAATAACGGCACAAAAAGCCTTTGAAATCAATTCACTTTCTTCACTGGTAACGTTTTCATCAAACCTTTGCGCAGAGTTTTGAAGGAGACTCTGTAATCAGTTTGAAAAGCATGGAAACGACTTGAGGTGAGAAGAGTTAAATTTACTGCGCGCTGTTTGAACTGCTATAAAAACCTGCAACCAGTAATCTCTCGCGTATCTTCACTTCTCGGCGTGGGCCCAGTCAAATATAAATATACGAGCTTAAACGTTGGCACAATGCGATATTTAGCTGAAAATAGACCGTTTTTCAAAGTTTTCGAATTGGCCTTTTGCCTGTAATATTAAAAATACAAAACAAAAGACAATAGAGTATTAACTACTTGTGGTACAATTATCAAAAATTGAGTATTGAAGGATATTCGATGCAAATCGGAAAATCTGGTGCTGCGGTTGCCGTTTAGTCCAAACGCTACAATAGAGGTCAAACGTATTCTTGTTAAGAGTACTGGTTTTGTGACCCAGCTATGAGGTCTGACATTTCAAGTATATCAAGGTGAAGCAAGGCTGTTCGAAGGGCTCTCGCCACTTGTAAGTTCGTAGGCAGGGTTTCCAGACTCGCTAGAGCAGTAGCTAACTGAACGGCAACATAATCAGTTCCGATGCCGGCAGCAACAAATTGCAACAGTCTAAACACCATCTACGGATGACATCGGCGCATTCTTGATGAACAAAGGAACGTTGTTTGGCGAGGTAACCGCCAAACCTCAAACTCGGCTACAGCAGGAAAAGTAAATATACAACTGGGAAATGCCAACAGGGGCTTACCGGTTGAATTGGTGTTGAATTCATAAGTGGTTCCTTTAATATTTTTGGGTTTTTCGGACACGACTAACAACTTTTCGAAAATGTTGCAGAAGTGGTAAGGGGGCAACACTGACATTTGAAAGTCCGTTAATTGCAGCATGTACAACTGATTGCTCTCGTTCGCAAACTATCTTAAACCAAAGACGGGTTTATGAGCTTCAGGTTTGTCACATCCATTGCCATGCACATCAGGAGGNGCGCACTAAACGAAAGNGGCGTCCCTGTCTTCTTTAAAATGCGTTATTTTCAGTTAGTTTTCGACAAAGTTTGACACATGGCGCACTGCAAGTTGCAACATTACGTGGTTCGGTTGACGTACCGTGATCTACAATCTGGTGGCTTTTATTCTATGTCAATAGAAGAACAAAAATGAGCAATATGAGTTCCGTTATGAACCGCGAAACGTCCAATACATTTTCCCTCGCGGTAATCGAGACAGCGTTGTTGGAAACACGCGCAGTTACAAACCATATATTTGAGAGCTACTTTTGTGAATAAAAAACAACCGCGAAAGAATAACTAGCAGGGTGCGAGTGAATAAACGATCGAGCAAATCTTCCGTGCTTCATACATAGGCGTCCAATATAACGTAGTGTTCGCAGGGTCGGTGGTGAAACAACAAGCCCGCCAACCTTCGGAAGGGTCGTGATTACCGTATGTTGCACCGCTTTGGAGCACACATCGCAGCTTAAAGCACCTTCTTTCGTCGTTCTTCGAACGTGACTTGCCTGTGCTGTTGAGCTTTTATCATTACAGGGAAAACGACTGGCGTCACGCCATTATGTGCCGATCGTAAGAGGTCTCAATAGGTTTCGTGTTAGACAAAAAGAGCGGTCACCATGAGGAACGTCTTCCTACAATGGCGATCAAGTGCCCGAGTGTCGTGCTCATCAGGTTCTTGTACAAGTAATAATAATTGATTCAAATCCAGGGGTTGGCGGAATGCTCCATTAGGTTCGTTTCATCAAAGTCGGCGATTTCGTTGCCGCCAGGGCAAGCGAAGCGTAACGATTAGCGTTCTCAAAAAAACGACATGGCGATGAAACAAGGAAGTGCGGTCCGCACGTTCAACGTAACTTTCTCCTATAATTATACGGGTAATTATGATTTTAATGATGTGTGAAAAACACGCAGCATCAAAGAAACATTTTTCACTTTAAAAGATCATCACAGAAAGTTTGCCAAGTTTTTGGATCGGGAAACTGGCAAACAAGGCCACAATACTGGCAAAAAAACGCATTTTTCATAACAGGTATATACGAAAATGGAAAACTGTTAGAAATAAAAAAATCTGTCACAGGGATCACCACAACATTGCACGTACACAAAATCACAATGAAAAAATAAACAAAAGCACTAAATAATTCATCACTCAAACACATTGAGATATTTTAGCATTCATCCATTCTAGCAACAACTGGCGGCTTCAGCATTTCTTCGAAACCTGCTGTACCAACGAATAACGATGCTGCTAATTTGCAAGCAACGTCTTCCCCTATTTTCGTTCCGATAAATGCATGCTTTAGCTCAGCTCACCTGTCTGTTGTCGTGTGGCAGGACGATGACCCCTCGCCGAGACACAGCGATGCGATTGACCGGCGAGTCGAATCTGACCGAGGCCAGGGGCGTCCGCATACTTTTCAGGTCCCAGATTTTCATGTAACGGTCGTCGCTGCCGCTCACAATCTGCCGAAGTTAGCGAATGAGAGAAACGCAAGATCGCAGCAGATCACTGAATGTCCAACAAAAACGTGTCCGTGCAGTGGAAGAAGGGTATAACAATCGGAGGTCACAGCCAGCGCTGGGGCTGCGTTTACATGTAAGCCGGCGCTTATGGGAAAGTTCACAAAGCAAGCAATTATTATGCTTCGCTACTTTATCCTGAGCTACGAGCAACATTTAGCGCTGCGTGCACACACAAGGTGGCGAAATAGAAACTGAACGTCGATATAGTGAGGCTCCTGAAAAATAACGATCTATACCCCTCATCCCCCCGAATATAAAAATGTAAGTGCCAGACTTGTTTTCGTGGAAACATGGTCAGTTGTACGAGAAACGTGACAACCACTGCCAAGCCGCTATCGACAGTGCAAGTTATCAAGTCACGAGCAGTTCACAGGTCATTTTGGGGACAATACCAGCCCAAATGTCACCACCAAATAGGGTCTGATGAAGCACGGTTTTTACGCGCTTTAAAGCCTAATTTTAAGTTCGGAACATTTGACGCAGCTTTGCGCACATTGATGCTTAAAGAAACGAAGATTTTGCTCGGCAGATCAGCAGACTAGAAATGATGCAACCTGCGTCAGACACCAAAAGCGCGTGGTTTTGTCACCGTGCAGGCGGGTGCGTGTGCGTTTCTCAGCAAGGTTCTCTTTTACCTTTCGTTTATCTAATTGATCACAGCCAGCTAGGTTGTGACCTCAACCACGATGTTTAGAGACAGCCACCAGTGCTTTGCTGAATTAGGCAGCAAAATGCGCGACAAGCTCCGACATTGCTCTCTCCTGTTGCAGATTACCATTGACGAGTGACTACAAGACTAGCTACTGGTGCAGCAAGGATATGTCAATAAGAGACAAGAATTAATCGGGTGCGTGAAGTGCATCTTTCAAATATAACTGAGCTTGTCTGATTACGGAGAACAAACACAGTTGGGCATGCGTGCTCCATAACGCAAAGAATGCGTTTGTGGAATTAACACTAATGGCACGCACACAAACATACACATGTTTATTTTCTGTGCGGTCATTTGCGCCTAGTGCAGTGTCTTCTTGTTCCTAGAGATGAACGAAACACAAGCACTTCGAGCAAAGGGCTTGCCGCAGGAACCTGCAGAACCAAATTTACATCTTGGTTAAGATTCTGTCACCGCCATAGTTTCGTTTCTATTATTGACCACCAGACGGAAGTGGTGAAGTTGACNACTTAAAAAAATGATCCATTCGTTACCTGATTGGCGATGATACTTAAAAGGCATCAGGTTTAATCACTCAGACAAAAAGTAGACTTCAGATTTTTCACCATGCACCAAGTGGCATATAGTACAATAACTGAAATATAACCGAAAAACTACAAATGTCTAGTTCCAGAAATACAGCAAGTTGACTTAAACAAATGCTTAAAGTCAGACAACAGGATCTTCTGGTAGATTGTGCTCTAATTTAGATTCAAAGACATGTACTCATTTTTTTTCTCCTATGTTTTATTGACGAAAAGTTCCATGCTTTCATTAAAGCAAAATGTTAAAACTCTTTTTCCAGTTGGGCAACATTGCTTCGGATGAAGGTCGGCACACATACATAACGAAGAGCTAAGCTTCAGCTAGCCCAGGTTCCTAACAGCGTAAGACACGAACCTTTGCAATCTTACGCAAGCGGTCTGATCTTTCACGTCAGCAGATACTGCGCACGCAACCGGCAGCTGTTGGTAGTACATGTCTACAACCAAGGGCGCATCTAGTACATCTAGGTGTACAGTTCATATAATCAGGGAAGCAGTCGTGTGCTGAAGTGTTAATAAATACAGACGTACGCTCGCAGCACATCCACGAAGTGGAAGTAGGTCAAAAACAGATACCTAGTCTTGAACCCACAGCCTGTTGCAGCAGGAAAGTCTCAAAACAAATTCGAAGACGTCATCGACAGAGACCAGCTCGGTTTGTGTCTGACTTCCGTGCGGTAGTCTGACTGACAAGCCAAGTCATCTTGCGTGCTAAATCGTGACAACACGCAGCAGACAGCAGCTTATTACTGCCATGAGCCTTTTCTCACTACCCACAAAGACGTTGCAACTCTGCAGGCGGCAACTGCTGACGTCTGAAAGCGGCGGAAAAGCAATCAACTCAACACAGGTGAGAAGTAAACAACCAATGGGAGTAGTGTAGAGAAGCAATGGCATTTCAGAGATCTTAACTTTCCTATGCTTTTTATAAAATTTCTTCGTTGCACATAATAGCAAAGCAACTGACGTTGAGAAATCGATCGAAAATCATTCATTTTTGGTGCTGCCGTAAAAAAATATCTTCCGAGTGAAGTTTCAAAAACGCACAAAATGGGAAATTAGGACTTGAATGAATTCGACAAAACTGAGTCTCCGCATTGGTGGTGAGGGTTTGACGCCTTGATCACCTCAGTGGATGTAGCATATCACGCACCAAAACTAGTTTGACGCAAACAAGTATAGTAGAGTATGTGCAGCCATGTTGATGTCCTCCCGCAAATGCAACACGCTCACGAGCAATATTCAAAGTTCGGCAACTCGTACAATGGGCTGGGTAAATTACGAGGGAAAGAATTGCATCTGTCCAGCATATCTGGTTAATCAAATTCGATAAACGAGTTTTTAATTATGGAGTTGTTCATACTAGTAAAACTGTATGAAATGTTTACTTATACCAGGGTTTTTCTTAAGGAAAATGTTAGGTACCCGGAACGGATCTGTAGGGTCCCGATTTCTCTGATGCCAGGGGCCCGATTTTCTCTTATTTTAGGGACCCAATGATAATTTTCTCTGATTCTAGGGACCCGATTTGAAACTCTAGGGACCCGAATCGAATCGGGTCCCTGAAACGCCTTAAAAAACCCTGCTTATACTGATGATGGCAGCAGTGGTTGCGAAACGTTACGATATTGTTGAATACCAACCCATTAATTTTAACTTGATTACGGAGAACGGACGTTGAGAACACGCTAATCCAAGTAAGCAGGTGCGGAATCCAAGTCAAAAATACTGTAGGAATTCCAATTCAATTGCATGCTGCCCTAGCCGCAAGCTGCTCAAACACAGTTACAAAGCAGAAGTAAATCGAACAAAGTTTTTAAAAAATGCAAGCACGTGTGCGCATTACTTATGTCAGTGATTTACAAGCTTTTTCACTCGTTGCTGCATCCAATTTTGTGCGTTTAAACTTCAAAAGCGCAACAGCGTCACCGAGGAACCAGCGCACGAACGTCGAATTTCCGCGACAGACTCCGAATTCTATTTTGTCCCTCAGTTGAGAAACGTTCATTTACGTCAGAGGTCCTTTAACACAGGGGTCGGGAACCTTTTTGGCTAAGGGAGCGATGAAACCTACATAATTTTTGATTGTATTTCCGTGAGAGCCATATAATATTTTTCAACACTTAATGCAACTAACTTACTAACCAACGTGTGTATTTTTAAGCAAAACCAACAATTTCAAACAATGGAAAATGTCTGAATTTTCTCTTTTCATAACATGCTTCTTACTGTTAATGCGACTTCTGGTGCTGCATGGCGTTGCTTTGTAGTCTGGTAGATGGAAAATTACAGAAAACGTTTTATTCGCAACAATCGTGTTAAGAAAATATCAAGCGAGCCGGATGCCGTGATCAAAAGAGCCACATCTGGCCCGCGAGTCATAGGTTCCCGACCACTGTTTTACCACCTCAATACCCTTAAGACAAAATTTCGTGGATCTGCATAACCCTTTTCAACAAAGTTTAATAACAGAAAAATTAAGAAATAAACAAACGTCAAACTCGGGTTCAATCGAGGGGTGGCCACAAAGCCAACCGGTATCAAGTCAAAGTCAACCTGGATGGAAGCAAGTCCAAGTTCTTAGAATTAGGACTTGAGTCCGGATTTGTACTTTACTTCCCAACACTGTTGAATACCCCCAACCAGGCGCGGCTCGTCTAGACGGGCTGCAGCCCTCCCTGAAAAATGTAAGATAAAAGATTCCGCCAAACGGCCAAACTCGTCTTAAATTTTGATGTAGTTACGAAATTTCACAACACAATCATTTTCGGTACTTCCGACACCATTTCGGCTCAACGTTTCCTCGGAATCCAACAAAACCAATGTCTCACTCTTTTCCAACGACGCCGCTTATGCGATGACGTTTTCAGCACACTTGCTGATGAATTTGGCGATGTCGGGGCTGTCTTCGGCACAGCCCTAAAAGAAAGAAACCAAGCAATTGGCTACAAGAAACATGATGGTATGTCCGCCTATCGCAAAGCGTTTTTGTCATTTTTGACGATGAATTTTTACAGAAAAAATGGAGGAAATATAATCTTGACTGTTTTTTACAACCTGATTTTCTTGGATATTGAATTCTATAATTAAGTTTAACAATGCTTTAACTGGTACTTTGGCGATATTGGCGGCATTGGATTCAAATCTGGTCGCCAACCTCGGGCTGCGAAAACACAGCCCTTCGTTTATCTGCACCAGTGCAGCTTGCAACAGTAGGCTAAGCTGATGAGCTGTCTAGGGTTGGCGTTTGAAGATGTACGGCA
>JGI24159J19872_10009128_pt1 | contig 12998 bp, 10 predicted proteins | sample Ectturendosymbi4_FD_19872 | JGI IMG/M metagenome (IMG submission 19872) | reverse complement strand
TTTTCTTGCAAAGTTTCATGGAGGATTCGCTTTGCTGACACAGCATTGAGCTTTTCTGTGGTCAAAAGTTTGTTTTTGCATCTCGTGTTGCTCAGTGCATGCAAAATCGAATACTATTTTGGACGTTCAAACTGAAGCACCTAGGCCTACTCGCTTGGTCGCCCTACAATCTTTTAGCAATACTCATAGTGAACATGTGGTTCTGCAATCTGTTCAACGTTTCAGTGATGCAGACTGCAGGCTACATCTGAACAATACATCTGAACCGTTACGCCCATTCGTGGTTAACTTGCCATCATTCCCAAGTTGCGTTGTTTGCTCGTGGTTTTTGTGTGATTGATGGCTATTGCTAAGATTCTTTCATGTAGCCTAGGCTACCTACGACGTTTTACTTGAGTTAATGCAATACCAAAACAAGGAAGTTTTTGGCAGCCATCGATTGTGTCTCACTTAGAATTGTGTCATTGGCTAAAGCAGGGTCTCCAAACTTTTTTGTCAGAGGGCTATATAAGCTATTACACAACAGTTCGAGGGCTGGGTATCTTACGTAATGTGATTGTTTCGTGAAATGTTACATTCTCCCAAATCAACAAAATTTTCGTAGATGTATTACTTTTTCATTATTGACAAAATGGCTTTGCAGGCCGGATGAAATGGCTTCGCGGGCCGGATTTGGTCCGGAGGCCGTAGTTTGGAGACCCCTGGGCTAAAGCATTGTTGTATAACAGTGTAGAGTTATGTAATGTTCATCCAATGTTGAAGTATCAAGTAAGACGCCAGTGGTATTTCAATATACAGTGCAATTATTTTTTGAAGTGATAGTATTTCAGATATATTTTTGACAGTATATTGTTAGCATTACGGTGCCTAGCTGTCAGTGACTGAAATGATGAAAACTCAGTTTTATGATACTGTCAACTGCAGTACACTTGAAATGGTTTGTTTCAAGTGGATAAAGAGTTGTCTTTTGACGGAAAAATGTTATGCGATATAGGCTACTGTATAGATGGTAGTACCTGTTTTGCCTCATGAGGTGAAAACGCACTGGAAGTATTTTACCTTTAGTCGAACACAATTACCAGTACTTTGTATGTGGAAGGTGCAATATGCCGAGACAATGATTTAGAGTGTAGTGGAAGAGCTACATTGTGTGAACTGTAGTCTAAATCCTAACCTCATGATTTGCGGTTAGGATTTAGACTACAGTTCACACAATGTAGAAACGAAGCTGCCAAAAGCTTGCCAGTACTGAAACCATGACAAAATTCATTCATGCATCTTGAACTGAGCCATTGGAGATGTCACGGTCAACTAAGTAGGTCATGCATTCCGATCTTGTCATGTAACCACTTTGACCAATCTTGTTCATCCACAGGAAAAATAACGCGAGCACCATTTTGCTTCATGAGGCAAAACAGGCATTACCTTACATTTAAGCAGAACCTTCAAGCAACATATCTGTATGTTACTGTAGAATTTGCAATTTTGCGGAGTCAAGGCGGAGTCGGAGTTGAATATTTCTATGATTTGCAGAAGAGTAGCGGATGCGGAGAAAAACTTTTCAGAGAAGGAGCGGACGCGGAGTCAAAAAAATAAGACTCCGTCCATCTCTGAGCGTCACACAGCACAAATAGAAGTCATCTAGCTATAACCGGGTCTTAAACACGCGGCCCGCGAGGGCGTTTTGCGCGACCGGCGATGCTTTTTGGGAATTTTTAAATAATTAACATTTACGTTATTTCGTTTATTCGCCGCAGTTTGAAAGTGTTAGGCTTGCGAGTGAACAAGTTCCGTTTAAACGAACGCAGAGACGGCTATAAATGATATGTCTATAACTCATGATACCTTTCGCAGGACATAAGGTGTAAAAGCTGTTTCTTGTGAGGTTCAGGTACGGCCATAGTTGCGCCAGCGCCATAATGCTGCCCTCGGGTTACTTTACAAGTCCTCATTTGGCCCACGGAGCAATTTGAATTTGAGACCCTGAGCCTAGGCTAAAGCTATAAAACGCGCAGTGCAACAGAAGCAACAAAGGGTGAACCTGGTCGAGCGGGGAATCTCCTATTGTTTATGCTGCCGAAATCTTATTGGGCAGTCATTTCCAAGTTAAATCCTTGATTCTGTCAACTTTTGGTTCAATTAAACTTTTGATGATAGCCTACTACAGTTATGGATTGATGACTAGGCTACATATCAACAACTTACCGGTTAAAGAATACACAAACTTTTATTAGTAGTACTTGTCTTTTTTGAGGGACGCATCCTGGTTCTTGCGCAAAAAAAGTACAATTGAATCTTATGGTGTATGATAGTAATTTACTAAATTCGCTATTTATTTAAGACGATAACCTGCGACATGCACGAAGTCTGACAGGAAGCAATCAAAATCGTCATGCATCAAGCCAGAAATTCCAGCCTTAATTTGGCAACTTAGTGGTCGAAACTTGCGTATTAATAGATCGTTTTTTTAACATTATGAAGACTGCATTGCAGAAAATCAATCGCATAGCCGAAAGCCTATTTGTCTATTCTTTCTTTTCATTTATTACCCATATAGTTTTAAGCATTAAAATTGATAGTTCGAACAAGTTAATCAAAAGTGAACTCACATTCGCTTGCATCAACTTTACCTGAAGCTGATGCAATGCTGCTTCTACCACACGACCACATCTAACCCCGAACAAGTTTTTCTGGTGTTTACTTGTCGACTAAGGATGATAGTAAACACAGTAAAATTAACACAATCTTTTCATTTGATGATCGAAGTTTTTGTAAAAATTTTTACCAACTCACATTAAATGGTTTTAATAATCAACTGATAAAAAGTGAGCTAAGCTGTGCCAGGGATATCTAGAAACATCCCTGAGCTGTGCATAAAAATTTTCAAAAACCAGCTGGCTCAGTACTCTGAGGACCTGCCACACAATTCTGAGGTTTGGGGTTCCATTCACATTCCAGCTGTTGCTTCCAGTGAGGAACCGCACCTAGGCATGGACGTCGGAAGGGGCTTAAGGAGGATTTGCCCCTTTGATTTTTCCCGTGAAATATTTAGCAAAAAAACATTGTTTGCTTAGTTTCGAGCGGGTAAAACGAAATTTCGCCATTTTTAGCCCCCACCCCGGAAAAAATTTTTTTGGCTACTGCTGGAAAAATCCACTATTGGACTTCCCCTCAATAAAAGTTTCCGACGCCCTTGTACGTGTGGGGTGCCTGCTGCTGTAACCCTTGCATGCTCCTGCATTGTTTTTCTTTCGAGTGGCAATCAATAAAATCTTTTCTACGCTTTCACACCTGTTCATAGACGCTTCGCGAGTTTTTTTTCAATTTCTCCAAATCTGACGCTAGTTCAAACAGGAAGGAAAACAACTAATCTTCCAAACTTCATCAAAGCAATGCGGGTTGATAGCGAGATCGCTATAAAGCAAGGCTGCCCAACTGACGAAGGCATTTTGAGCGGCCCAGTTAATTTAGCGCTGTTCAGTGTTCTAGTTGACCTCACAACCAAAACACGGCTTTAGAAGCGCAGTTATCGCACTTTTTAGGTGCGGACCGCGGTTGCAGTCAGCTACAAAATGCAGCCCGCCCCGCTTAAAGGTTGGGCATTGGGCAAGACAGTTATTAAGCATCTGTGATGTTTGTGGAGCTGTTTTTTTTCTTCTGATAGTGCGCAAATCGATGTAGTTCATCAGGGGAAAGTATAAAACAAGCGAAACCATGGTATATTTCATCCTCACAAATAAATTTCTCCACCCGCTCCAGCGCACTTAAACGCGATGTTATTTTTTGAATTCCAACTCATGTATTTCACTTTTCTGTTGGGAAAGTTCCAACAGTTTTGGATACAGGGGCCATCGTGGTCTTGTTCAATGGTTGTGCTGAAGCAGGTTAACGTGTCAGGCTTTGCTACATTTTCTGAGTATGATGGTTATTTTCATTTCATGTTTGACTCCCGCCATTCATTCAACAAAACAACCACAGCCTTGGAATTATCTTGAAATGAAACAAAAGGTTTCACATTTTTTTCTTTTCGATAAAGAAATGTATTGAAGTATTAAATGCTTTCGTTCGGTACGATCAACACCAGGACATAATACAGCCATAGGATGGAAACAAAAATATCGATTTCATTTTGTTCCAGCTTCTTCTGCTGATGTCGAGCTCGCACAATAAAGTTTGCGCTAAAACCCCATACCATGTAAGGATTATGATAAATAAAATTGCTCTTTTGTATATGAGCGCAAACGGTTATGCAACGGGTTTACATAAAATCATTTCGGGCGTTCTGGTTCGTGCGCAAGCAAACCAGACTAGATGATTACAGAGCGTTCACGTAACAGTATATCTTCGTAACTGAACGTTTCAGCCAACAAGTTACAATAAATATAAGAACGACACCAACTATCCCTTTACATAACAACCCGGCACAACAACGGTAACAAAGAAGTTGAATAAATACTTGTGGATAAGTTGTTAACAAGACTTTGATTTTCAAGAAAGTATACTATGCCCCACGACCACATTGCTAGACAGGATCAGACCATGCTCCAACAGCGAGCGCAACCTTGTATCGCATCTGCCTCCCTTGTCCCAGGTAAGTCGAAGCGAGGTCCGACCGATTAAAGAGTTATCGAACAGACAGGGCATTCTACCACGCCTACTGTGGAACGAAATGGGACTAGTAACTGACGCTGGCACTTGCCTGCTTGAAAACTGTTACGTACACGTCGTTGTGTTACAGCAAACACACACAGTCTGTTGGTCTCTGCACTGCACAGAGCGACCATCCCAGAGCCGCCGAGTCCCGAACCCTGTGCAGAGTGCGCTGGAGCAATGGTTATTGGTCAGTTCACTGGGTGTTAACATCAGGGTTGCGGAGTCGGATTCCTAACAGTACTGGGGGTCGGACATGCCCAGTCGGATCATTTCTTACATCACACTCCTGAACTGGGAATTCCTGTTGAAATGGTACAATTTCTTTTGAAACTTTTGGCGAAACAGAGAATTCTTGCTGCGTACCACGATTTCCATTGATTTTAACAGACACAGTTCATTCCCTTTATGTTGAGGAGTCGGAAATTTTGGAAGGTCGGATACTTTGCCTCCGACTCCGCAACCCTGGTTAACATTTCCAGCGTGAAAACGAGTCATCAACAGGTTTAAGATCCATCCTTCAAGTTGTCATCTCACAGCCGTGATTTCAATGTTTGCCAGAATGAAGGACTTTGCAATCCCGGAAAGAGAACGACAAACTCAGGTCACAGCAGGTGCGTCCTTTAAATCAAAGCTAAAAATGAGAATTAATCACACAAGTCAACTTACCTCTTCACCTATGCAACATTTTAACTACACCCCCCATTTCGCTTGTCCACAAATAAGACGTCAAAGTAACTTTGTCAATCAACCTTGGTAAACGTAATCAAACAAACCTGCCAGACTAAGTCTTCGCAGTATAAGTATCGCAATCGCCGCGGCCAGAACCACGATGCTTATTAATGACGCTGTGTCGCTGGGTGTCGCCCCAGGAGACCGGGGTCCCGGAGAACTGGAAGCTTCGAAACGAGTGGCAGGTGGCAGAGTTTCAGTGGCAGGCGACAGAGTTTCAGTGGCGGGTGGCGGAGTTTCAGTGGCGGGTGGCGGAGTTTCAGCGGCAGGTGACACACTCTCCCGGAGATTATCGTCACCGGCAGTGACGTCGTTGCTTCCGGGTTCTTGTTCAGCTTTGTCGTTCTCGTTTTTCTTTTCAATCCGAGGCTTCGCGAACACGATCTGTTTCGCGAGCTCCTTGTCTTTCGTGTCCGCCTCACGGCCCTGGTCGCTGTTCTCAGCGTCCGAAGCAAGTAGTTCTTTGATCAAACCACATTTCGGGCAAGAAAAATGTTGTGAACTGCAAAAAAAATGTAAAAAACACAAATCTTGCGCAGTTCATATTATTTCAACAATATCTCATCAGAGAAATGCAGTGAAAATTTCACGAACCCACATGTAACTATTTTAACAAGCGAAATTTTACCAAGATGGCCGCCTGGTTTGCATTTGCATTTCATACCGAAGTCAAATGATGCAGATAAGAAATAAATAACAAAAGCACTATTTGATGATCATCGCAGCACCTTTCTTATGCACAGCGTTGAATTGCGCCATCATGTTAAACACGGCGTGGGAGGCAACCGAGCTCTGTTTGGAGTCGGCCTCAGGTTTTTACCAGTAATTCAAATGATAAGAAAGGACGCAACAGCATCGAACTGGCCGGACAATGACAAGTGGGATCTATGGGTTCCACTACCCAATAAAATACACAAATTAATAATAATCACTCTGGACGTTAAAATTGACGCCACCTCTTTGCATCATCGACATCATGATTGTGACAAATAGCTCAGGTTACAAACTAAGCCATCTCCATCTTCCGACATCAAAAAATCGCAGCTGGAACTTCTGGAAACACTTGTTGAAGCACTGTTTATATTAATGCGAATGCCATCACTTCATGTGGGGACTGCCAAAAATGCCACCGTGCCAAAACTTAAAGAATCACGTTTGATAGAACGCTTTGTGCTGAACACCCCTCCCCTTCCCTGCTCAAGTCAAAATTACGTCCTGCGTTTTGAAACAACATCCAGGCGCGGATTTACCATTAGGCTACAATGGCTTAAGCCTAGGGCCCCCGATTTCGGGGGGCCCCAAGATTTTGGGAGTGAAGACAATTTCCAGCATTTCAGTAAACATTATATTCGTATTTTTGTTTTAGTTCAACGCACGTTTTTTTACTATGCTGCTAACAAAAGATCTCTATAAAAGAATGAGCGCGAAGGATTGAAGTGAATGACGATGAGCATTCTCTTTTTATGGCGTNGAGAATTGGTTATTGTCACNTATAATGTGTGGAACAAAATGCCTGAATCCTTTTTGCAGATTACANGAGGCCCGTGATGCACTCAGTAAATAAGTAATGAGTGTGGTCAGATGGCTTCATCACTGCCTTTTTTGTTAGTTTCATTGTGACTGTTTTTGTGTCTAACAGTGACGTAGCAGCCCAACTCTTCCCCCCGAAATGCTTACAAGGGTCCCCCAATGGTGATATCTAAAAAACATTAAAAAAAACATTTCGGATGCGGCACATCCCGAGGCCAAATGACCGTCACAACAAAATATCCTAATTTTTTGTTGTTTTTTTACTTCACTATTTTTTAGTTCCATTTGCGGACACAATTTCGACAGAACCGTCGCCTGAAAGTCTTCAGTTCCATCTAGAATCTGTTTGGTTAAAATAGGTGATGCGACCTATATAATCAAAATTTAATTGGTCAAATAGTCTATTAACGCTAATAATGCTGGCGTTTCAACAGCGTTCCTAATTACACTGAATGGCCGAAGCATGATTTAGTGAAGGCTTCAACATGAAGGTACTCTAGTAAAGCGGCTGGGCCACGAAAATTAAGAAATGAAAATAACGGAAATGGTAACCTTAAAATTATTGAAGTGAATGATAAACTAAGGAGGGCATGCCTTGCTGGTCCTGACAACATCACGTTATTGATAGACTTGTAAGCACGCTAGGCCAGGGTTGCAATTTAGCGGATATTCCGCTAGATCTAGTGGATTTTAATCTTGTCTGTAGCAGCTGAATAACTGGTCTGGTGGCCTTCACAATTGGTTAGTCTTATTCAAGCGGATTCCAGCGGTATTTTACCATTTTTCTCGATTGAAAGATCTTTTTAGACTTGGCAATCCTGCCCTGGGCAAGATCCATTCAAGCGCCCTCTCGTCCTATACAAAGATCCTTACTCTACATATCATCACATTGTACATTGCGGAAATAAGAAGGAAGTTTTTGTACATTAGAAAAGTTTAATTGATGAATAATATGAAATCGAAATTAATAACAAAGTATTGACCCCATGCAGAAAACCTGACAAACTGCATGAACGTGTGTTCCATTCACTTTCATCATGTTCATTCACTTTTACTTGGTGGACCGTTGGTCACTTTCAGCCAGCGCCCCAAGAGAAACATTTTTAGGCGGAACAAAACCAATTTTGGGCTCGCAGAGTTGCAAAACTGTTTTGAAATAAATAAAAATTGAAGCCAATTAATGTGCATCAAACTTCAACAAGAAGTGCTCGTTTATTGAACATATGAAACATTACGTTAAAACATACTGGTATTAAGTACGTAATGTGACAATATTACCATTTTTAACATGACTTTCAAAGGTTCATAGTAAATCTTATCAAGGAAGAAATTAGAAAAAAATTCCGCAGTCTCAGAATGAATGACGTCGGTCGAAGTTGAATGAAACGCTGCAAGTGAAATGAGACTGCGACCTCATTGAGTAACTGTATCCTTGGATCGAGCTTACTTGTAATGACACAAATGTAGAGAGAGAATGTAATATTTTGTCAACCGACTATTGCTTCTATTTTTGACCGCGAACCACAATAAACAGCCACACGGACCACAGGCGGCGACCACTGCTTTAAAACATTCTGTCGAAATACTGTAAGAGATTAGTTTCTCCTGTATGATTTCGAAATCTTCAGATTTCTGGTTATGTCCGCCAATCCTAAACTCACATTTGATTAAAACCTGTATCTGCTTTCGGCGCAAGTTTTACAATCAGCAAAATGCACGGCAAACCTCCGCGGTGCACTATACTCATAAGCACTTGCGTCCTGCACTGCAGTTACTTGTTACTTTTAAAATTTTCAGTTATCTCACACATCTGCGCAACATTCGAGGGCTACTGTTGTTAGATTAGATTTTATTGTGAACTGGCATGTTTACATTCAAACTTCACTTGAAGTAGGCTATCTCTTACTTTGAAGCTCTTGGTTTATTGGAGGGAGTTTTGTTAAAGATTTGTTTGAAAATGAAAGACGTAAAGGAAAATTAAGTTCGATGGACAAACTGGGACAGTAATCGTGAATGTCTTAAATTCGACGAAGTAGCCAAACATTCAAGTCCAACAAAAATAATTACTGTTAATAATTATCAACGCATCATATCAGGAAAATCCACTGCCAGCAATTCACATTAAAATACATCACACTGGCTTACCAAATCCTTTAGGCCAGACCAGTTTTATCACCGGGATTAATTTCGTTACATTATTCCGAGTTTGTTAGTAACAAACATTCAAATGTTCCTTCAGTCTAGGGCCCCTCCGTAGCTGTCGGGCCCCGCAACAATGTACCTGTTGGACCCCCCTCTTATGGGCCCTGCTTTCAGAACCATATAGTTGTATATTTCTTGGCTCTTTTTTGGCGCCCCCTTTGGCCTAGCGCCCTAGGCAGCCATCAAGTTTGCCTAAATGTAGCGCCTGCACTGATCAGGCGATGTTATTCGAAGTAACAGTGGCAGGTACTGCTCCGTCTATAAATTACAGGACAGAGCAGGATACGGATTGACAAAAACTTCGCTGATTTCTAGCGTTAAATATTTTAATTTGGGGGGGTTTAAGCTCCGAAATTTGGGTCCCATGTGACGGCGTGGCCCCCAATTGGGGATATGGAGGGCGGCTGACGCGGCTCTGGTTCCTGATACGGAGGGAATTCAGAATAAAGTACTGTAATATATTTATGAATTGGAACAACTTGTTCAGTGAATGTAGCGAGCACGTGTAGTGCTGATTTGTATGATATCAGCCGTCGCAAATCTTCACGAGGGGTCCCCANTTCAAAATAGCTTAGGGTTCCTAAAATGAAAATTCGCCCCTGGCAGCATCCCATTGATTAAAGACATGACCAGACAATCATGGGTGTAGGNAGGAGGCACGAANGGAATTGCAATGCGTAACTTTTACTGAAATCAAGACATATAAAAACTCCGATGCATGCTCTTTAATAAACTGCTCTTCGAGGATATCAAAAAATCCACATTCTTATGGAACAATGCCCCAGAACTGCTAAATATAAACAAAACTGCCATCAATTACTGTCGTGCCAGCTTTTTCCGTTCTTCTGGTGTGTAGTCCAGAGCTCCGATTGCACCCTCGCCTTTGGTGGGCATGAAGCCGATGATGGCCAGTATCGCTGTTCGGACTGTAATCGAACAAATATTAGATCAGTGCCTGCTGTGCCATCAAACTAAGAAGATGGTTCAGGTTTATATCAAAACACCCGTGGAGCATTTAATCCAATTCGGTCTACGTCTAAATCTTCCCAACGTAAAAAGCAGTAAGATAGAATAACTAGTGTTTAGCTCTGGGGTCGGGAGGGTAACCGCATTTGTTGTAACTTTCATAGTGCTATTGAAGGGGCGATGCAATTACTATTTCCAGAAAATTTGAAAATACACCTTTCACAATGTAAAAGAAATGAAGAACATAAATGTGTGCTATCCCTACGTGTTACTTCGCATCATTTATGTTTAGCTTTGTTACAATTAGTGAGTCTCCAATCTCTTGCAGAATCAACAATTTCATTTTGATACCAGGTTTTTTTTTAAAGGAAAAAGTTAGGTACCCGGTATGGATCTTTAGGGACCCGATTTATCTGATTCTGGGGACCCAATTTGTAATTCTAGGGACCCGAAGCGGGTCCCTTTGAATCTATTGTGCCGACATTGAGTCTATTGTGCCGCACCAGTGGACGTAAAGACAATTGTCCAATAACTCGATGAAAACCAGACAGTTGTTGCTTCACATGTTCAGTATATATTATAAGTTTAGTCATTTCCTAGAACTCTATTTTAAATTCAGGCAATTAAGAATAATTAGCCACTTTTTCTTATGCAAGAGTTTTACTTCTTCATTTTAAAGTCCACAATTGTCAAAGCATTTTAAAACACACAATTATTACAATTATGCATGCCTAAAACTGTTTTCAATTGATTTTGTTCTTTTCAAAAGCTTCAAAAGCAAACTTTTGAACAATAAATTCTGAACCAACACACAAGTTAAATCTAGTACGATTTTTTTCCCAGCAAGCCCTTTGACTTTGCAAACATCATGCACGATCAAAAGTCTTGACTGAAAATTCGTCCTTACTGCAGAACTAAGAAAAATTTGGAGTGAACACTTAATAGCACAAGAACAAGGGGAAGGCAAACGCTATTTAAAAACCACTTGATAACACTTCAGGGACAATTAAAGCACAGACATGCTGTCAGTGTCAAACCAGTGCCTTGGATTTTGCCATGTTTTTTATTATAGTAATCAATCAGGAAAAAGCCATAGTACGGGGAAACATACAAAACCTAAAAATGTTTGGTAAATAAGTTAAAGAAATTTGAGTGCAAAACATTTCAAGATAGAGGCATGCATGAAAATTGCCCCTTACAAACAACTTTGTCAAGGCCTTCATGAAAGAAATACAGGAAGTTTTCACTGGACATTTTTGACCAGTTATTGAGCTTCCATATGATCTAACTCTTTACAATCTCATAAACTTCTGCAGTAAACAGCGACCAAAACCAAAATCACAACTAACTGCTCCAACTTGGTTGCCATGACTCNGGATGGTACCCAGATATACTCAGACATATTTTCTTGTGCAGCTCGAATCTTCCATTAGGCTGAAAAAAACATNATTTTTAAAATCATACCATGNGTGACATGTACTGACCAGGAAAGGCTATGTTACACTTTGAAAATTGATACAAATGCATTGAAATAATTTAAAATACCATCAAACAGCTTGAATAATGAAGTAATGTTAAATAACATTGCTAGTTTGAAATTACCAACCTCTTTTGTAAGGATATACTGCTTAGCATATCAAGTGTGGAAAAGTTCTTTTGAGCAATGTCCTCTTACTAATGAACAAAATGAATGTGACAAACATGTTTAGTGACAGCAAAACCAAAGTAGATTATGTTCACATTTTGTTCGCTCTGTGCTTCAGTCAAGATGCATCAGGCAACTTCCTCAACCTTAAGAAAGGATTTCACTCAGNAGGTGCTTTTTGTTTCATGGGCAAAATGAAGGTGGTAATCTAGAAAAGCTAGTGTTTCAAATAAGCAGAGTGCATTGCATGTTTGTTGGCTGCTATCACTTCATGGTAAACACTACACAAAGGTATTAACTATGACAGAATAACAAACTATCAGTAAAAGTTAAACATGTACAAAAAGTAAGTGTCTGTGACACTACAGCAACTACACACCAAGTTTCAACAACAAACTTTTTGCAATTGCGCAGGGTCATAAAACAGTAAAATTATTAATGGATAAGTTACATGCTGGATATCTGTTACAAAGTAAGTTGTTTTCAGTTTTTACAAACCAAGAGAGTCTTCAAATACAAAACAAACCAACCGTGAGAAGCATTATGCTTGGAGGCTTCATGGGATACTCAGGAGGAAGAATTATCCTTCCATGGTAAAAACCACCTTCAAATTCAGAACCAGAAGGTCCACGTATGGTGAAATGCCATTCAAATAAGTTGTCTTCAAGTGGCTTCGCAGAATATCCACTTGTTGGTTCAGCTAGTTCTCGTGCTTCTCTCATCAAACGTTTCACAGCTACAAAAATCATGTTACACTGTATTTTGTGTAAAAATTTGCATTTCACCATAATACAGTATATGCAAAATGTCATATTTAGAACATACTTTATACCAGGTTTTTTAATGGCATTTTAGGGACCCGATTCGAATTGAAAATCGGGTCCCTAGAATCAGAGAAAATTATCATCGGGTCCCTAACATTTTCCTTAAAAAAAAACTGTTTATACAAAAAATACCATTGCTTTATATGATTTAAAAAAATCATATTGCACCGTTTGTATTTTACTCTGAAGATTTTTAACACTTTGAGAACCGGCGTACGATATATTCATACTTGGATTTCGGCCTAAAAAACAGCAGTTTTCAGTTGCCTTACCAACGCCCTAGCTCCTCTGCCGATTGTGCTAGAGAGCTGTTCAAGGGCTCAAACGGATCAGCCTGTCTAGTAGATTGCACTAAAAAAAAATTTTTTGGTTGGGGGGTGCGGATTTTTTGTGACTGACGTCATAAGTGAAGTAGTTTTGGGGTCATTTTGGCTCATGTTGCCTGGCCT
>JGI24159J19872_10009127_pt1 | contig 12998 bp, 10 predicted proteins | sample Ectturendosymbi4_FD_19872 | JGI IMG/M metagenome (IMG submission 19872) | reverse complement strand
AAGCAAAGTTGCTGATGACTGATACGGATTCTTTGATGTATGAGATCGAAACTGACGACTTTTTTGAAGATATCCGAGAAGATATCAAAGATAAATTTGATGCCTCCAACTTTGATAATTACAGTCTTCCGAGACTTAACAAAAAGGTCCCCGGTATGTTAAAGGACGAGGTTGGTGGGAAGAACATATCTGAATTTCTAGGTCTACGAGCAAAATCGTATGCCTACAAAAAGGAACTAGATGAAGAGAAGAAATGTACAGGTGTAAAAAGAGGTGTAGTAAAAAACAATATTTCATTCAATAACTATAAAAATTGCCTTTTCTATGGTAAAGAACAGCGGAGAACAATGAACGTAATAAATGTCGACAGCATGAAATATTCATAGAAACTGTCAATAAGGTCGCCCTTTCTGCCAATGATGATCATTCTTCCAGATCGAATAAATACCTTAGCTCACACGGGGATCGCTTGAACGCTTAACGGTAAATAGAGTTGGGATTTTAATGATGAATGTGGAGGTAAACAGAGCTGGACCCTTCAAATGTGCTTGAGGTAAAAACAAAGTAATAGAGCTGGACCCTTCAAGCTGCAGTTATATACCGGAAATTTTAATGATGCAAATGGAGGTAAAAACAAAGAAATAGAGCTGGACCCTTCAAATGCGTTTGACTGATGAAATGGAGGTAAAAAACAAAGAAATAGAGCTGGTCCTAGAACATACAGTTGGACACTACTGTTGATCATTTGATCCAAGATATTAAGCTTGGTTTGTTTGGTTTGGAGCCTCAAGCTTATCGGGATGAAATTCTCAATTACAGCAAATGCGTTTTGCTTTTTAGCCGTTTTGTGTGATTACATCTTTAATTCATTTACACGAAATAAAATACTAAACATTTCTGGGAAAGCTCGCGGGCCGGATTGGAACCTTTTGAGGGCCGGATCTGGCCCGCGGGCCGGACTTTGGGGAACGCTGAGTAAAGGTAACGTCTGTGGACTGAAATCACTTTCTAACTGCCTTTTTTTCCTCGAAAACCTTTAACACAAGTGCGGGCATTTAAAAATATAGCAAACGTCAAGACAGATAAAGGACGTTGCCTAAAAAGGATTGTTTTGTCGTGATCTTGGTTTGACATTGAACAAAAGCCATTTTTTATCATCAATAAAACTTCATCTGCTTGCTGTGAGCACTGACTGAGCAAATACTTGCATATTAAAACCACTAAAGATTAACAGTGGATTTTGTAGTAAAGCGGAAATGCCAGTAAATCTTTAACTTTAAAGAATTCCAGATTTTTTCCTTTACCTGGTATCAATCAAACAATCATTAAACATTTCCATCAGAACAAAGTAGCCCTTGTGTAAAATTGCTCTTACTTTCAATAAAGTGTTTGGTACAACTAAACCAACTGACTTCTTTGGACAATTGGGATAGTACGAGCTTGTCAATGGAACGGCTTCCGTCATACCCCATCCTGCAAGTAAGAAAAAATATAAGTTACATGTCATGGGTTTCCTGGAGTGCATATTTTGGATGCAAAAATTTTTACCGAAATTTGTCCTTTGTTCGCAAATGGCACATAAGCGGTGAATGTTATTGTTGTGACGCAAACTTCCTGATATAACAAAAATCAAAATTTCTACATGCCAAATTACTGATTGCCAAACATCATTAACCAGGGACGGATTAAAGGAGCGTGGGGCCCTAGGCCATATCAGTTTTAGGGGCCCCACGCAGGTTTGACCTATTTGGTCATTTATATGAAAAGCATGAAAATATGGTCGTTTTGTGGGTAGTGCCCCCTCAAAAGTCTATCATTTGTGGTTCGGAGTTTGGTTCTGCGATTGCCTTAGATCTTCAATAGAAATTAAAGACTTTCCTACGTTCTTCTCAAAACCAAATAACAATGCGTTCTTTTCTTGGAATTTATAGCGCTTTCGTCTAGTTCAGAAGTTCTCTTCATTAAATTTGCGTGAATTCTAGTGTTTTCTGTAGGTTCATTTTTTGAATACATACACTTTCATGCCGGACCGTGTTGTCGCCCTCGACAATATCGTCTGGTTGTCGATCTGATTCGCTGTACGTAAACTCCTTTGGTGAAGTAACCAGTACATAAATTTCATGGACCAAACAAGCCTAATCCATTCAGTGGACACAGGGTTTATTCAAGCCGTTTTTAAGTTGTCAATTTCCAAGCAAGACAAAATATAGCGTTTTAATCCTTTATGCCAGGGGTGGCCAACCAGTCGGAGACCAACGGCCACATTTCTTATTGTGTTACCGCAAAGAGTCACATCATACACGTGGGTACACATGAACATCACCCCATCTCTTCCTCACGCAAACACGTACCTTTGCTCAGCTACATTTATTGTAATATCACACACCAACATGATAAGGCCAGAATTTACAAGCCATTTATATGTATGTTATTTAGTAGAACTTCTGATAATTACGCAAGAGCCGCATGAAACCGGGCAAAGAGCCACATGCGGCTCGCGAGCCGCGGTTGGTTATCCCTGCTCTATACTATAGACTGGTGGTAAACAGCATGAAGGCAATTTTGCACAGCAAAGTATTGTCGTGACACCCTTAGCCACCTATATGAAGTAAAACCAATGTAGACACGTTTTTCCAAGTAAAACCCACGAGAAACTGTTCTAGCTGATTTAACTAACATCATAGAGCTTCAACAAGAAATCTGTGTTTGCGAGCAATCTGGTTGGCAACAACCAAACGCACCATCCAATACTGACGATATTGCTTTTCATCAGACGTTTTGCAGTGTCTAGCGGTCTTGCGCCTTTGCGCGCTTTTTTCAGTGGAAGATTGAACATCACGCAGGCTAAGTACTGTTCTTTCTTTTTCCTTTTTTCTTGCAACCACAGGCGTAGACAGGGGGGCTGAGGAAGCTATGCCCCGCCAAATTTGTAGCATATTTTGTCATTTTGTGCTTTGACAGGCAGGGTCCTGAACAAAATACTGTTGCTCGCTTAAAGTCAAAGTATTTGCCTCCCTCGAAAAAATTTGGCTTGGCTACGCTGCTGTCTGTAACTACTTTCATACAGACGGCCTGCATCTTTCTCGCACCCAGCCATGTTTCTCAGTATCAAACCTTTCCCACATCCTGCACTTTCTTACTTGATGTTCAATCTTCCACTGACAAAAAGCTCGCAACAACGCAAGACCGCCAGACTCTGCAAACTCCGATGAAAAGTAGTATTGCCCTTTTCAAATTGCGTAGCAAAAATGTGATTGTATTGTTACCAGTGGCGCATTTGTGCTGAGTGGCGCTCATGGCAAAGTTTTAATGTGCGCCCTTTTTCATAATTTAAATATTAGATATAGGCGCATCTTTTAATAAAAGGAAACCATGAAGGAAATAAATGTTTTGAAACAGAAAATCGATATTTACTTTTGCTTCAAACTTTTCAGCAAATAAAGCATAAATCATCCATAAGAATCATAACACACTTCTAAATTCTTATACTTTTATTATAATGAATGTCAAAACTTTCAAAATGTGTGCATAGTATTGACTGACAAATCACAAAGCATATTGTAACCAATAGCCTTACTGACAGGCAGAGGGGCGAATCGCCCTCCCTCTCAAGCAAACTGTAAATACCGGGTCCCCACTTAGCTTATTTTTCTGTTTTAGTGTTCTTTTGATTTTCAGTAAGTTGTTTTGTTGCGCTTTACGGAGTATTTTCCGGTGATTTAGAGTTTTAGTATACTCATCCACATTCGGATTCGCCATCATTTCTCACGTTTTTTTTCTGATTGATGGCTAGTGGCCCCCCTTTCAGCTACGTTTTCCTCTTGAACATTGTTCAGTTAGAGTATTTTTTATCTCTGTTCATACTTTGATAGGCACCAAAATGGGACGCATTTATATCAAAGAGGCGCCATTCAACGGGACGTCACAGACGTCTGGCGTGAAGTTGCCCCAAACTCCCCCCCTGGCGCCACTTTGATGGAAGCGCAATAATTGCTTGGCAAAAAGATTCCGACTTAGAGCCTCTTGAACCTCTATTTTTCGCTCCATACACCCATTAACTTCAATGCTGCGTCAATACAGCGCCTTTATGCAGGGCGAGCTGCGCCAGCACAACCAAGTATTATGACAAAACTGTCAAACATTGTGACAGAACAAGAACGCTCGCTTGCCATATCTATAAGACTTTATCCTTTCTCACGCTGTAGCTAAGATAGTCCGCGCTGCTGCGATTTAAGGCAAGAGGATTTTAATCAGAATCTGGTTGAGACGAGTTCAAGTCCGTGGCTGTTAGAATCTGACTGTTTTACGGGCGTGTCCCATGGAAATAGCCATGCCTGACATACTCGGGATACGCCACTGATTTTTACAGTACGGATAAGAGTCATAGACGTTTGCATTTTCGCCCGTTTCAAAGTAAATTGTGAAGTTATGCCTCTGCGCAGTTTCGCAAATTTTAAGTTAATAATGAGTCGTCATAGGAAGAAGTTGCGCGGGGCCCCTGAAAGCGCGGGGATCTAGGCCATGGCCTAAGCGCAAATCCGTCACTGCCAAAAAAATATCCATAAAAAATGTGAGTCATATACTTTCAATTCTTCATGTACTGTACGAATTAATTGAAGGCAGCATTCTTAACTTACGGTTTGTGCTTCTCTGGAGAAATGAAAACTCAAATTTGTTTACTCTGTATCTTCAACAGAACTATTTCAACAATTGCAGCAACTCCGTTTATTCTTTCAAGATCATCTCGCTTGTGATAACAGACAATTATTTATTGCACATGACACATTTAACTTTGGTCTTGTAGAATCTTTTTCTACTACTGTTCATTCATTGTGACGACCGACAACACGATAGTGACAATACTGTGTTTATGTAAGCGTAAGGCAAAGCAATTTGGGTTTAGGAAAATGTTGGGCTAGTCTGAATGGTGAGTAAGTCGTAACTTTGCATGTCCAAAACAAAATCTACCGTATTTCATAAACTATGATGTTTTCTAGTTCTTCCCTAATGTGAATTGAGCTGATCTGGTTTCACCTAAATTTGAAAGAAACTGAACAATCACTGTTTTGAACTTTGGGAATGCGATTGCATCGCCTGCATCCCCATGCCGTACGCGCATGTTCAAACTTAAAAATAATTGATTCGCTTAATTTTCGGATTACGGAAGAGTTGAAAATACATTTAGTTAAAGACGTTCTGAAATTGGAAAAGAGTTTTATGAAGGTTTTTTGAATAATGTGAAACACTCAAATGTAACTGATTGCACTTCGGTTTGCACTTGATTTAATACAAAGTTTTGCAAATATCTCACCTTGGCCAATGCTGACGTTGCACGTTTTTTCGACAGACTCAAGCACGCCATCTGGCAATGGAGCTGCTCCACACCCTATGTTCCGAAGGGAGGATACATCAAACTTCTCAGCAAGGTGGAGTTTGTCGATTGCAACCAGGATGGGAGGGACAGCAATAAACCGTGTGATCTAAGGAAAATTCGACTGTGTAAGTGATTGTTAAAGACGACTGAAGATTGTTATAAAGTTCTTTGGAGATAAACATGCAATCCGGTATGACACATTTCAAAAACGTTTGCACCACCTTATGCTTTTCAACTTGTCGAAAGAGGTTGATCAGATCAAATCGATTTTCTAATATGATTTTGACACCTCGCGTGAGATTGTCCATTGATTCCAGCATGCCATAGATGTGAAACAAAGGGAGTGGCATATAAATTATATCCAATCGTGATTGTCTTTTTGCTGCTCTGAAGAGTTAGAATGAACAGGTTTTAATTATACGCAAAAACCACGCAATATCCATCAGACTCACACTTCCAAAGCCATGTAAAGAAAAACAATACCAAAGGCTAGTGAAGGCTTGGAAATGAAAAACATCAATACTACTACAAAGGACAACACGTATGAGTGACTGTCGAGGTTAAGCAGGAAGTAACACCAGATCTTTCAAAAACTGGAAACCTTGCAGACATGAAAGGAAAAACTTTCGTTGATTATGCATTAATACAACGTGATTAACGGTTTACCCAGCTGGCATTTGTGTTGCAATTGCAGCCACAGCACGTTTTTGCACATGACGATTAATGTGACGGAAGTCGGCTTAAATCCAAGGAAAAAATTGTTCAAAAACTATATGCACCATTATCCGTTTTTTTTCGTGATGTTTTCACATCATGAATCATTGGTTTCTTTTAATTTATATTCCCATATCCACTGAAGTATGCAAGTATGTACAAATAGCAGCATCGACAGCATGAACACAAGGGTTAATAGTGCTGTCACTAATGAGAATTTTATAAAATGGTTTTGTTGCATACATGATAGCAAAACGTTTTGGATAAAGTTCTCTATAATTTGATTTCTTTATTGAAAAAACTAAAATAATTTTGAAAAACGCTCTGGTCTTGCAAACGACCTTGGTTTTGTTTTTGATTTATGACAAGCAAAATGGTCAGTCAAAGCACTCTTAGAAGAGAGAGATACTTTTATAACATATTTTCTTGAAAAGAATCAAAACAGTTTCTTTCCTAAGATTTTTTAACGGAGGGTGAAGTTCCAAAGAATGTAAAGAATGAAGGGTAAACTTTTATTCTAGAGGTTTTCATTACAAAGTAAAAAGAGAGGCGTTTCAAAAATCTTTTCATTTCCATTGATTAACTTTCTGATTCATTCACCGACAGTAGTCTTATTTCCGCAATTTGCACACTAAATACTAGATCATCAAATGACGAATCCGCTGGTAAAGTTGACTGAATGCATTACGTTGTTAAATAAAAATCAATTCATATTTTTCCCGGTTTTGCACTTTCCATTGAAGGTCTTTTTGTGATAAGTATGATCCCAATTGAGCGTAACGACTGTATTTTTGGGATTCTATTTTCTAGCAGTTGAACAGGTTTCACTTCTTGACATTCGGTATAGGGATTCGACATTCAATATACTGCACTGCTAAAGCGAAGTCTGTACCTGCGTATGACCATGCCGCTAACAACATTCTTATGAGTGACCATCACTCCTTTTGGCATACCAGTCGTTCCGCTTGAATAGGGGAGAAGCATGACATCATCGAAAGTTATGTTCCTATCCTTCGGAAAATCTGCAATTGAGTGCAAAGTAGTTGTATTTACCCTCTTTCGCAAATGTCATCAGCATCTTTTCCGCAATGCAAAGAAAATCGTTGCTTGCGCTTTTGTAACCATTCCCCATTTCAAATTGGTGATCAGTTTTAGCTAGCTCACTCCTTAGTTATTGCTTAACGTTCCAGTTGGAAGGCTCCAAACATTTTGGAAATTTAATGTCAATTTAAAAATAATTCCCTATCTGCGAATACAAATATTGAAATGGTTTGCTGTTTGGAATATACGAGAAACCTCATTGGTTGGAAAATAAACCACACCTCGGTAGTCAGCGGTGTCGATTAGCTGCTGGAAGGTTGTGCATCTGTCTGAGCTGTCAACGGTGAAGATGTGCTGTGTAACATAAAAATTTCGAAAAATGGACGGTTGATGTTAGCAGTTTGCTGAGAAGTTAACTTTCAAGGCAACAAACAATAAATACCGCGGCTTAGCTCAGCTGTTACCAAACAAATAAGTAGTTTCTTCAACTTCCACCTTTTTTCAATTCAATGTGCTTCATAACATGGTCTTTCAAAAGAAGAACAGTAAAACTGTTGGCTTTAAAATTTATACCAGCATTCTTTGTGCAGTAACTGAGTTACGTTTTTCAGGTGTAGGGTCGTGCACCACATATCTAGCTAGCATGTTTCTAGACTGGAGCAGCGGCGTACGCAGAAAATTTTCATGGAGGGGTTTCGTTCAGTGGCATAGCAAACGGTATGTGAAAACAATTAATCTCCTTTGAGCAGGTAATAAAGTTTTTGTAAAATTTCAAGCTCAAGGGGGGAGTTTTAACCCCAACCCCCGCACCCCTCGCGTAAGCCCCTGAACTGGAGACATCTTTTCTTCATGTTTTTCTTCGCACAGTCGTCTGCAGAATTCCGTATGCTGTATATTGGAAAAAGAAAAGTTATTTCAAACCAGCATCAGCTTCATCTTTGTGAAGAGCTGTAGATAACAAATTCGAATTTTCGAAAAAATGTTGTATACGATTGTGATTTGCACTTCAAAGTTTACTTGTCGCTTTTTGGGCAGTGCACCTATGCTTTTCTCTACCCAAACCAAACCTCACGGATACAGTACAATAATCAAACAACGTAGTCACGTGGCCTGTACAATTATATTACAATGTAAACGAATGACAAAGGAGTGATAACATCGGAAGACTTTTAAAATTCCTTTTCCGTATGTAATTCGCTGAACTTTTATTTCAACATCTTTAAAACAAAGCTTCACAACAGGTTTTCAAATGAAAAAAAATGACAAACCTTTATGGATTTGACTTGTGCTGCAATCTCTTTCATCAAAGGGACGTTTGTGTCATTGACGAACACAATTTTCGGCTCTGACAGAACGAACTGTTTCAGGATTTCATCTGCAACATAGTTGTGACTGTTTTGAACAATTTCTTTGCTTAAAGTAATTTGCTCTGTTTTATGATTTAGGAACCATATTTGAAAGTGCATATTGTTGAGCTGGTTTCCGATGTAAATTAAATAAAACACGTGAAAGAAGCACCCACAACGCTTAACCTTTGAAGCACCTTTGGAATTCATTCCGTTTACTCAGTGACTGATGTACTTTTATTTATTTATCTGTTTATGACCAAACTGCTTGCAAATCGTTTTGTATTTGCGTTCAAGAGAACCACTTCTGAATTTTCAAGCTATTAAACAAACGTTTTCCTGTACTTGCTGACGAACATTCTGTGACACAAAATTTCAGAATTGCATTAACTGTGGGGGTTCAATGACTGCTTTCCAACAGGTTAAAGTTGTAACTAAGTTTCATCATTTTGTACCATTTTGTAAGCCGGTTTAAATTTTTCTAAGGGAAGTAAGTTAATATAGATGCAATAGTCAAAATTGACAGATTGAATTGCAGTTGCTTGTCGGTCAATTTGTGGTGTTTTCTGTGGATGTTATTCCAAACTTAAACAGGATATGAACGTCTATGAACTCACACGTGAAAATTAAGGGGCACGTGACCAACATTCTGAGCAGTGTTTTTTAAGCCGTTTTTGGCTGTCAAAATGACACCCTAACATTTTGCAGTGACACCCTAAAATCTGAAAGCCTTGATATGGTTTTGCCTTGTATTGAAGTAAAACGATTTGAGGAAAGCATGTTTTCTTGCACGTGGCTGTTGCAACAGACGGCTGCAATGTTCTAGGTCGACACAATTTTCTGGCGCAAAAGTTGGAAGCGGTACTTGCAACTTACAATTTGTAAGTATGGTATCTATGCATTGCCATGCGCACCGCTTCGCTTCGACCTCTCACTATACTGCCGCAGATTTGTACAGTATGGTGTACGAAACTACAAAAACACTTTAACGCAATTATGGAAGTGTTTTGCTGTTTCACCATTTGATCGATTTGCCTGGCGATGCATCAGACTACAATGAAGACAAAAGGTTGGCAGTTGCAAGCTCGCAGCGAGTATGCAAAACAAGGTTGTCGAGTGAGAGCTAGGAGTGAGATTTTGGCTGTTTGGGTAGCATTGAAGCAGCTGTTAGAAAATAAGAATGAAGCAATGTGCGTTGCTTCACTGCGACTTATAAAAATAAAAAAATTCAACATGGTGCTTTCCTTCTGTCAACATTGGCATCTCGCCTGACAGAACTGAGCAATGTTTTTGATGCGGAATGTTTTGACTTTGCACAGGTGAGAGTTTCCGTAGAACTGCGTATCAATAAGCCAGTGGCGTAGCTAAAGGGAGGCGAGGGGGCGGTCCGCCCTGACGGCACTTTTATGGGGACGGCACTATAGTCTATGCTGTAGCCTATAAACCTGCAAAAGCTGTATTGAAATAAAAGTGGTTTTAATATCGGGACACTACTCGCAACTCGCAGTTGAAGGACGTTTGTGATTTTGAGTAATAAACTATGGCATGTGTATTTAAGCCAGGGGTGGGAAACCTATTAATATCACTGGCCGCATGAATTGTGCATTATCGCTGGCGGGCCGCAAAATCAATTGATTTTATCCTAAAATTCTACTTTTATCTAACTATGAGGAAGGGTGACTTTTGACTTGCTATCTAGGTACTCGCTTATTATGGAGTTTCATTTTGACGCGATGTTGTGGTCTAACTTGGGTCACGGATATTCTGGTGCGGACTATATCAAATGTCCACGCGGGCCACAGGTTCCCCACCCCTGATTTAAGCGATTATTATCTTAGCTAAACAATAAACAGTCGTGTATCAGGGATGTTGTACCAATAGGCTTTTTACATAACGCTGCAACACGGTTCTCAACACGCTTATCAACAAACTTGATGTCAAATTTTACTGATTCACTACACGGTTGATTGATCGAGTGTTGGGTCGTTGCTGACGTTTGATCGTAGTCCATATATGACGTCATAGAACTTAGGTGTATGGTGGATGACTGTGGGCAAACGTGTGGCGGTGATGAGCTCCAAGCTTTTGTAAGTGTTCAAAAACTTTTTACCTGCGAGTAAATGCGCTTTGTTGGGTCTAAAAAACATTTCTGTGTAAATCTAATAAATGTGTAGTTGGATTTGTGCTCGTCAAAATAGATTTCCATGTGTGGAGAATTATAATCTAGCTCAGCAGTACCGCAACCAGGAACGGTCAACCGGGCAATTGCACCTCCCGAAATTTTTGCAAACATGATGGCATTCACGTACTTCACATGAGAAGTTATTTCTCGAGAGTGCGTTACCTCCACGTGAAGTTCTCAAGACAACTTTTTCGGATATGTGCTGCATCATATTGGACAAAACTATTAACCAATCAATGTACCACGCTTCCGAAAACTCCCAGCACAGAACCGGAGACAAACTGTGAGGCGTTCGTTGTGAAGTGAAACCAGTCCCGTCACCACGGGGGGATTTGGTGGGCTTATCCCCCAAAGCAAATCTCCAAGCCCCCCCAAATTGAAATATGAAACGTTTTGAATCACTGCAATTTTTGTCAACTTGGAATGACAAGCCCCCCTCAACACAAACGTAAATCCCCCCGCACAAACGCAAAGGCCCCTATTGACGACTTTTGGCGACAGTTCTGCGTGAAACCGTCTGTTTCATGAAAGTGTCGTTGTGGTTGTAAATGTGACCTCACAGAAGAGGAATCCATATGCTACCAATCAGGGATGTAGTGCTAACAAAAAAAGTGAGCGAAGCTGGGAACGCTCCCAGAAATCTAGCCATTTTAAAACAGCTGTAAACTCATTTTAAAGCAAACCACGAAAAAGGTGTGGGAAGGCCGTTCCTACGCGTTCCTGCCCCACTACACCCCTGCTACCAATCGAGGCTACTGTTACACAGAGTGGCAATTGTAGCTGATTTGCTGCTAAATCTGGCAGGATTTTCTCACTGTTAACTGTATAATTTTCAATCTAGCAGTTAGTTGATTTTCTAGTAGGCACATACAGCAGCTACCTTCAATCATGTGCAATTTTTTGATCTGTATGAATGTTTTTCACTGTGTTATTTTAATAACGTGTCATCTACTCTTCTGTTTTTTATATTAACTGATGTCTGAGGTTGATTGATTTATTGGTTTTACATCTGCAAACTTCAAAAAGACTACTGCTAAATTGTTACCAAAAAGCTTTTGAGCTATTTGTAAAATAGTATATGGGATTGGTAATAATCGTGAAGGAGCTTACGCTTTTCTGAATTTATCATCATTTCCTCTCTTTTAATTAGTAAGCAGGGGTGGCTGCCGCAGGGGACTAGGTCCGCTCTTTTATATTTCGAAAATTGCCCAAATATGTTTAGCAACACAAGCAGTATTCGGTCCATTAAGTAAATTGTTTAATGAAAAAATCTCCCACGATTTTTTGACGTGCACTTGTGCCTCCCAGTGGGCGTCCGCAGAAATTATTTCGGGGGGCAAAAACGACATTTTGTTTGTCAGTTTCAGCTTTCAGTTTGCTGACGATGCAACGCAAATTGACTTAGGAAAAACGCTTTACCCTTTCTGCGCCATAAAGAAAATGCCTAATGTTACGACAACAGCTGCAAACAGAGTTCCCACTAAGAAAATTTACACTGAGTAAATGTTTGTTTTAGTGAGCATGAATGTCCTAATTCTTAAGACTGAATTAGCAGAGTTCTGAAAATTAAAAAACTTGTACATTATTAGAATAAGTATAAAATTGTGCCAAAATACGAACAAGATACACACATAATTAAAATAGGTTCTCTTTGTTTTAATGTTTACACACTGTTTTGGAATAGTGCAAGTGCGCAAGAATGAGATTTCACTGCCCAAATGGTCGGGTGGTACTCAGTACCATCACCACGGTGGGGCTTTGGTGGGCTTGGCCCTCGCAAACAAACCTCCAAGCCCGCCAATTTGAAGCGGTAAATACTACAAATCAGTTGAGTTTGTTAAATTGTGAAATGTCAAGCACCCCTGCACAGACGTAAAGCCTATTGAAGACTTTCTGGCGACGATTCTGGTGGTACTGCGCATTTTCGTAACTTAGAGGGAACAAATTTTTGTTTCTGTTCAGTAACAATATTGATCTCAAAAACTCTAACAGAAATGATTGAAAACCATTCTGAGTTTTCTTGTTGCGCGAATAGCTGAAACAAATTTGTTTCAATTCAATCTTGACAAACCATGAAATTGCCCACAATGCTGTAATGAAAATGCTACCTCCGCCCCATTTGGAAAGAGCAGAGGGATATGCCCCTGTCACTTTCCTGCTTTCCGGCGTCCTTGCTTCTTTTCACACAGTATAAACTTATTTGGCTTACTGCTATCAACAGTAACTGTCTCGCTGCATTACTTGCCACGATGCCTGCGTTCAACAGTCACAGGCGGCAAAACACCTATTGCCGCAACTTGAAGTGAACCTTTGAAGAATTGTTGTTGCCATGTTATTTTTA
>JGI24159J19872_10009126_pt1 | contig 12999 bp, 9 predicted proteins | sample Ectturendosymbi4_FD_19872 | JGI IMG/M metagenome (IMG submission 19872) | reverse complement strand
TTTTTTCAATTTTTGTGATGGGAATGAAGCAAACCTATTATGAAAATCTCAATTTGTGTGAACTATGTGGATCACAGCCTAACATGCAAACAGGGTGGTTGCACTAGAATGAGCCACAACTCAGTGGCAGACTCCAGGCTAATGAGAGAGGTTTGTAGAGATGTTCAGATAAAACCCACACTTTTGAAAATCACTCAAAACAAATTTAAAAGAAAAGTCTTTACAGCTGACAATGCAATGTTGGATATTTCTGCGAGAGGACTGTGGAATAGGACTTTTGTAATCTTATTGACAATTGATGAAAGCAAGTTTTTTCTAAGTATCCAGCATGATTTTTTCATACCATTTATCATTATGTTTTGGTTTATAATAAGAGTTAAATGACTTCCATGTTTTTGTGTATTTCAAGTTTGTAGCACAAGTTGAAGTTTTGGTAGATGGTCAAACAAGTTTCATTGGATGTTAATTCCCACTTGTAAACCGTTTTTGACTCAAAAATACATTTTAATGGTGTGAATGCTAGTCAGGAAATTAGTGTTCCTTCTTTGATGTAGTCTAATTTTTATGATTTTTTGTCCACAGCTATTCAAACCGATATAAGCTGATCTATTTTATCTAAATAATATATGTTTAAAAACTTCATCATTTGACAATCTATGTAGGCAAATGAATACAGCACATTTGTTACAGTGTACTGGTCTTGTGCCAGATTCCTATGTTGCACAAGCTCGACAGTCCATGGCATCCAGGAGCAAGCTCGTCAGTCAACTTTTAGAGAAAGTGAGTGAATATGGCTTTGACTTCAAGTGCATTTTTAGTGAATTCAGCTTATACTTTAAAGTGCATGCTTGTTTGCTTGTTTTTTTATGTGCCAGAGACTATCATGCGAATCATTTCATTTTTTTATAGCAAATGTGAATTTGGCTGAAGTCAATGTGCACTTAGCCAAACACTTAATTGGTGTTTTGACAGACAGTGTTTCAAAATGTACTGTTATGTTTTTAAGCTCAAACAAGCTGTATTTGTAGAGCTTCATTTTTCAGGTTCTTATTCTGGCAGAACATGATGCTCTTGGTCCTGTCTTGGCTATATATCTGTTAGTAATGTTGCGATCGGAAAGCCCAAGCGGCATGTGCGCAAAGCTTCACACTGTGGCAGCAAGCAACAATAGAGTTCACCTGACGAGATCACTCTACCATTGATTGTTCATGCCACATATATATAGTGTTGTTCTTCGCGCACATTTCGTTCGTGGTGAATCGCACATTTCAGCACAACGCCAGCAGAGTGGTTGCAACAGTAATAGTGATTAGCTCTCATACTGTTAACAACACCCAAATCACTCAAAATAATAAAACCTGAAAATCAGAGTAATTGTTGTGGCAATTGGTTTGATTAAAATTGGTTGATGCTGCAACAAATGAAATTTGTAGTGAGTAAAGCAGTGTAAATATTAAATTGATTGTTCATTGCATAATCATCTACCTGCAAAAGATGTTTTCTACAAGTTTTAGAACAGTGGTTCCCAATCTCTTCAATGTCAAGGATCCTTTCGACGATTTGAGTGAAAGCTGTGGACCCATTTAGTAAAACCAGTCCATACTATTCTTACAAGTGGTCTCCACCAGAAAAGCTTATCACCTGCTTTGTGCGCCTAATACTATTATCTTTTAAAGAACGTATCACTTAAGTAATTGGCATTGTTGCGTATTATGTCAAACTATTTAACGAATGGAGTTGTGTGTAAGATGCCCTGCTGACGGCAAGATAATTGCATATAATTTGCATTATGTGGAAAAAATGTGAAACTTGTTTTCACCAGGCATTGAAATATTCAGCAACAGTGTTGCCCGTTGGCAAAGTGCACCACCAAATTTTCTAAATCTTGTGACATTTGAAACAACTTGACAAAAAAGAAGCTTGAATCCAGACGTAAATCTGGTGAAATTTTATAGTATTTTCCAGTGCATCAAAAAAATTTTTCCAGGACAAACCCAGCTCACTTTGTTTTTTGAAATGGAATTCAGCAATATTGTCTTCATAGCCTTCTTTATCACACAGGGCTGTGGAGCTGGAGCCAAACATTTTAGATGTTTGAAGACAGAGCCAGATCCTAAAATATGGGTTTCCGCTCCACAACCCTGTTCCTCAAGCGTCAATACAGGTTGGTTAGCCCCACCAACCCCACCAGCCTGCAGTTTTTAGCCAGTGTGAGATTTATGTTCGACAGGTTGAGATTAGTTTGGTGATGGGCTCTAAAATAGGGTTTTAAGTCAGGATTGATTTGATATTTTGGTTTTCTGATCAACTTATCCTTCTGCTCATCAGCGTTGCAATACGGGGCTGATACAGGGGGTAAAACCTATGAAACCTCGGAAAGTAAGTTTATTTGAAACCTATAAAAATAAGTTTATTCCCCATGATTTTGTACAACTCAGAAGACAGCATTGGCGGTATAAGGAAATTTTGCCGTCCATTATTTTGTCACAACAGTGTTGTGAAGAATGCTTCATCTGTCTTACAGTAGTGAACCTGTAATGAGTCTTGACTACCAAATATTACTGCAATCTGCAATCTCTGCCCCCAACCTAACCGGCTGGAACCAACCCTGATTGCGATCACTGACTGGAGGGCGCAAAACCTAACGCTGTGGTGGCGTAGTAAGCAACAGTTGACATCACAAACCATGCTCACTCTATTACTACTTGTTCGCAACGAAAAAGCATGTTTATATGGGTGCTATCCTCAGCGCACATTCCGTTTGCGGTGCAACGCGCATGCGACGCCACGCCGACCGAGTAGCCTCAACATCACCGTACGTGATTTAACAGCAGGATGAGTTGATTGATATCTGAAAAATTATTTCACAGCCAAAACCTTTCAAATGACAAGACAGTTGAGAAATTGTGGATTCATATGATTGGCTCGAGTCCTAATGTTGCTGAAGTTGCACGTCCGCTCGCTTTTGTCTTTTGTTTCCGCACATATTTTTGAAAGTCCGGCATCTCAACAATGTTTCTCATCAAAACTGCACACAGAAACCGCCTTGACTTGCAGGATAGTTGTAAGATGTGTTCTGTCAGAAGCTTTTCGTATTGATCAGCTACTCAAGTACAAATAGTATCAAACTTCCCATTGAATTTGATTAAATGACAAGTTTCATACCTTTGTTAAAATGCACATACATGTACATTGATATGAGCCAGATAGTTTGTTGTCCTGTAGTTGAATTCTATGAGTTGCACGCTTTTTATACAGTAGATTTTGCAGGCTAAACGACCACCGTGAAAAGTCTGGCATTCGCTAAATTGCTTTCATTTATTTACATACAAAGGTCATGGACCCGCTAAAATCTTTCTGTGTACCTCTGGGNGTCCACGGACCCTCTGTTGGGAACCACTGTTTTAGAAGGTTAGTCATCCAGCTAATCACTATGCGTAGAAATCTTGATAAAGCAAAAAACAGTTAGTCTGGCCTCTAGATGACATTAACTATTCAGGCTTGTCAGGTTCTCAGTCCTTAGATCAAAGACGACGAAAAAGTATTAATGTGGCTGAAAATCCTATCCTTTCTGACTACTAAGAATTAAGTTTGATGATCCCATTACAAAAACCACTAAGTATACTAAGTATATAAGAGCGTCTTTAATGCACCTGTTGCAAACTGTGCACAGAAAAAACTTCCTGAGGAAGGATGGAATGAGGAGTTAATAGAAGCTTTTNTGTCAGAACTGTCGCAACTAGACAGCAATAACTTGCTGTCAAATTGTGGAGCTGGAGAAAGAGAAGGGAGAGTGTTTTCAAGTATTGTTGCTCGTAGAAATTTTCGGTAATTATTAAATTGCTTTTTCAACCTTAACAAGGTCAAATAGGGTTTTTTTAGTGTTTTGCATGTTAATATTTCTATGGGTTACCATTTATCTTATCTTTTGAATACAGTTTTGTTTTAGGATCAGTATCGTAAAAGGACTGATAAATGAGTCTTACTTAAGAGTAGCTCTCAACTTGGATTTTCGAAAGGTAGGGTATTTTAAAAAATTTAATCCAATTCGAAGTCAGAACAGAAGTTTGTTGTGCAAAAGATAAAAATTTCGTTTCGATTATGTTTCTGCACGTGACGGATCTCCGTCACTTAACGCCACAAAAGTAAGACCTGAAATTTGCAGTTTGTTAGCTTGTGTTTGTGGTAACTTGCGTAAAGCCTAGCACTGACTTGTTTGATTCTAATTTCCGGCGATTTCTGTTCAAGCGAAGGTTTACCGAATGGTTGGCTGCGTAGCAAGTTCTGCAAACGTGTAAGCGGCGCTCACAAAACTGAGTAACTGAAAGTGAAACCCAAGGCACTAATGGCAGTTCTTTAGTTCTACTTCAAACCAACGTTAAAACTTGAGTTTTTGTGTAAAATGATTTTTAGGCTGTTTGGCAACATGCGCGAAAGTAGTATGATGCTGCAAAAGCAGTCGGATACGATGTTAGCGAACAATTACAACTCAGACAATTTTAGTGTCTTTAAGTCTTTGATTCCTTCTTGACACGGAATAAAAAGCAAACGACAAATCCAGCCGCCATTTTTTCCGCAACAAGTGCCCGAATCCTTTCTTGGATACTTTGAATAAGTACGCACGAAGCCTGTCAGATATGTTTTGTTTATTTGTCGTTGCAATTGCGCATGAATTGATCTAATCCGAACAACCATGCTAGGAAGAGATGACGAAGAATTATAAAAAATCAGGGTTGCGGTGTCCGAATCGCAAGGAGTCGGAGTAGGATTCCTAAGAACACGAATCGGAGTCCGATTTTTTTATCCGACTCCGATTCCGGAAATCCAATTGGAACCATTTTTCACATCGCAATCCTAAGTTAGGAATCCTAACTCGTGCCTGTTGAAATGTACAATATCTGGAAACTTTTGTTGAAACAGAGAATAACTGCTGTGTAAGACGCTTTCCATTGATTGCTGCTGTAGTTGCTACAAACTTGTTGACAGCCGAACTTCATTCACGTTATGTTACGGAGTCGGAGTGGGAAATTTTGAAAAGGACGGACATTTTACCTCCGACTCCGCAAACCTGCTGAAAATCACAGCGAAGTAGGTAATTTTATGCAATACCAACGTTCACGCACCTGAATCATTCCAAACTGTGACGATAAGTGGCTATGGACTTGTGCCTCTGACCCCAGTGACGTCGCTACTTGTGTGCAGGGGTGTAACGAGGGGGGGAACAATTCCCTAGGCAGCAAATGACTGTGGGGGGCGCCGAAAAGTCCCAACAATGTCGCAAGTATTTTTTTCAACAGCACATTTGCTTCCGAAAGACTTTCGATTCGAACATGGGGGTGCCAAACCTGTTTCATGCCCCGCGGGCGCCATCTAACCTCGTTACGCCCCTGAGTGTGTGCACTTTGCTTCACGCTGAAAACGACCAAGACGAGTGATGACAATTTGAAACACTTGGTCAATGGTTGCTATGGCTACATGTTGCCGTGAACAACCAAGGGATGTTATTGTTTCCAGGCTTCGCAACGAAAACGATATTCGTAATGCGCGAAGCCGGTGTTTGAACACAACCGTGCTGCTTTTCAAGCCGCTTGCTTCGTGCTTGTCAGTTACGTAGTGGCGACTCGATTTTGCGATCTGCACCAAGATCGCCTAGAGAGACGTGTTTATTTAGGTGCCCTTGTCTGCACTCAATTTTCGCTGTTTGTCGTCAAGGTTTGCTCACGGCGTGGGACGGTCAGGTGACGTAACTGCCGTTCAGCCCAAAGCTGTCGGCTCCAGCATCGTCAATCAGTTGTGCACGAAGTTAATGCTCGACGTGATTCGTGAAGTAGGTCAGTCGATTGCTTAGTCGAGTATATTCAAAAACTTGGATACGTTTCCTGTTTGCGGAACTTAAATTAAGTCTACCAACGTGTGCGGTCCGCACTGGATGCTTTTTCGTCGACCATCCCATCTTTTACTCGTACTACAAAAAAAAACGAAGTGAAAACAGTAAAATTAATGTATCAGCTTAGCAGTGCAGAAGATATTGTCCGCCTGTAACGGAAACAGTTGTGCTTAATATCCACAGAGAAAGATTTGTTATCATATGACACCGTTGGACCGGGACACCAACCGGTGGCCACTGTACCATTAATGAATTTTTTTCAAAACCGCTTACGAAAAAAAGTTATGTCTCTTTTCATTAAAACCTGTTTTTCACGTTTTTAATGTGTTTTGCATTTTTTTATTAAAATCACCTGAGTGCATTTATGATCGACGCTAGATATGCGGCCAGTGGCATGATACAATACTTGCTCGATTATCCAGTCGCCTCCCACTTTGGTTCGACATCGCAAGTTAGCTGCCGAAGCACGCGAATCTTTTCGCAGACGATTTAAAATTTATTCGTTATTGATAAATCTACTGTTGCAACTCATGTTTAAATCGGAAATTTCGTAGAAAATTGCTAAACTTAAGGGTTATGTTTTTATTTTTTGCTGTTTCGTCACTTGACTATAACATAAAAATTCAATTATCCGTTTGTTTTTCACTTATCCGCTCAGATATCCAACAATACTACCCCGACTAGACCAAATATTCGAAAAATTACTGTGCCTGTATTCACTAGCTTATGAATGCCGCCAAAACGTTTGCCAAGAATAAAATTACCTTCACCAGAAGAGCTCCTTTACGTGCAGTATTTGTATACCTGGTGCCTGGAATCAGTGACTGGTTGTGTGCAGTTTGTCTTAGTGAAGCTAACTTCATTCTATAGTACACTGCACTGCGGTTGTTCAAAAGCAGCTGCGCATGCGCGAACAAGTGCTGAGCAGGGTCTCGTCCTTTGCAGGCGGCAGAGCTGCCACGTCTTGCATTATCGTTCCTATGGCAACGGGCATGACGCTCCTTTTGTGCTTTCTGACGCTGAGAAGCCTGCGACCGAAAGCGAAATACATCATATGGCCTAGGATTGACCAGAAGTCCTGTTTCAAGGTAAGTCTTGTGCATAGGTGTAGAACCGGAAAGGAAGGCAGCAACAAAGATTTGCGTTACAGAACACGAGGTGGCATAAACCGTGGTCGGTTGCGAAGTTTGTTTACGGTTGATCAGTACCTGAGTACAACACACTGTCAGTTTGCTCACCATGCATATTATTTTCCGGTTAAGGTTAACGGTTAATTGCCGGTGTTGAAGTCTTGCTTGATAAATCGCAGAAGTTTTGTACAAGTTTCGCGAAGCAGCTGACCAAGTTTAACAGCTCTTCTCGGGCTGAGTAATGATGCTAACCAATCTTCCCGGTAATGCTGAGTAATGATGGATGCAACGTCACGTGAGAAGCAAACTGCCATGCGTGGAATACGCAAGCCACGGCTGGTTTCATCAAGTTCTAGATAGCATTGTGCGATCTACGGCTGCACGACTTGGAAAAGTCAGGGTTAGAAATCGAAACGACTCAAGGCGCCGCTCGAGTCTCAAGGATGTGGACTCGGATTTAACAACGGATTTTTTCAGAACCACGTTCCGCTGCTGTTAAGTCACTGTGCTCGCCAGAAATTAAAATTACACGTACTTTTAATCATATTGAAATAAGAGCTAATGATGCCTACCTTCACCTAGTAGGCGAAATATTATACTCTGTAAGATCTTAGTGTCTGATTTTTTGGAAAAAGGATTCCTTGCGATACACAACGTACTTTTCAATTTACTTTTTAATGCACGAACCTGAAGAGCTTTGCGGAGCGATGACATATTTTTTCTTTCACCCGCCCTGTTGCCGGATAAAAGCCACTTGTTTTTACTTGATTGGCTATTTAATATTTCAGCGTTTTTTTTTCGCTTACATCCTTGCTGTATGTAGCTGGAATTGTAAAACACACCAGCGCGAAGCCGAATTCCATACTTTTGCTTCATTTTGTTTGGTCGGAGAGCATCTTGTTAATTTATGCGTAATAATAAACGATTCATGACAGTGCAAATAGGCGTATGCTTTAATATGTTGGAATGGTCGCAGTTTTTTAATGCTGGCCTTGAAATCTGATCCGACGGAACGGATGTGAACTCGTACGCGAAATCTGCTCGACGCGAATGTTTTGAACTCCGGCAGAGTCCCTTCAGAAATGGCCAGTAGGTTGGCTTGTCCATGTGACACTTCCCATCCTACATGGGGGGTACTACGAAACTAGTAATTCAAAGTATACATTCAACAAAGCGAACTTTAGCCCGGCGGCAAGCTTGCGAGGGATCTGCCTGCTTGTCTCTGCTTTCATACTACTGCGATGATTAAAACTTGCACGTATCTATTTTTCCGTAGTTGTAAGCCACAAAGATGGCCGCAAATAGTACATTACCGTATATCAAGTGCATGTCTAATCCCTTAAGAGCTGTGACTAAAGCACCCCAATCCCCGAAAGGTGACCGATAACCTTTGGGTGACCCTTTTTTAGTTACCACTTAAGAAAGAGCCAAATGACCTTATTTTCGGGGACCTCGCCCCGCTCAGATCCGCAAGGATATGAGGACCTGACCCACCGAGAGAGACCAGTTGCGACCCAGCGCTCCCTGTGCAACTGTGTTGATCTTTTGGCAGCTCTTTCCCACGTATATGCAACGCTTCAATTTGAAGCTTGTTTGTGATAGAGATTTTCCACCAATCAAGGAGCAACGACTCGATAACCTTTTCGTTTTTTTCAGTGCCCTGTCGTCTTTGCATAGATTTCGTGTTGCAAAGTCCCAATTCTCGCCAGTTACACTCAACTCGTGTCGCTACCCCATGGCCCTGACCCTATACGTCTAATACTTACTGTGCTGCAAACATATAATAATGGTGTTCTACTTCAGAAATTTCTTGCCATATAGTGTAAAATTCCTAGGGATGGAACATGGGACAAATTTCAAGTGCACCGTCCCATCCCATGGGAATCCTAGTCCTACTGACAAGCCTGAGAATCACTTCTATAAAGCTGGCGGTTATCCAACATTGCTGCTGACGACAATCGGTTTGGCAAAAACGTCTCGCGTCCGTCGAGCAATGCATTGTTTTCTAATTTCAACCCTTATTTTAACTTCGTTCATCTGCGGTCACTACTTCAGGAACTGCGGTAGATATTGACCCCAAACCCCGGGTGGAGCTTCCCGCGCCCGATTGTTATCCGACGCTCAGCGACGACGAGAAGAACCCGTTTGTTTTTCTGTTTCGTCACAGTCCATGGTCTCGGCCGGCTTCGAGCCAGTCATCATTCAGAACCGACTGGAAGGCGACGAGCTGCGCACGGACATTGAGGCGGTGCAAAAGACCGTGGAACGTCTCGGCCCCGAAAACATCCTCTGCATTCACACCACCACGTCGTGCTTCGCACCAAGAGTGCCGGACAGGTTCGGACCAACGCTGAGCATGAACTGCGTTGTGGGTGCTTTGATGGCGAAGCCCGGTACATTGGCTTGCCTTGGAACAGCGGTTCAGAAAATTCCGTCTGGGGGCCAATGTCACGTGCGAAATGAACAAATGATATTGATTAATACCGATACAGTGAACGTAATTTTTTCAGTTGTCGGGAAAAAGAACAAAGTAATATTGCTGTGTAAAGATAATGTTTCACTGTAACACTTGCTTTTGCTCATTTCTTTTAGGCCCTTGATTCTCGATATAAACTTTTTTGGCCTTTTGATTCTTTCCGTTGTTGGAATATTCAGGCATGTTCATGGGAATGTCATTCCCGTCCCATGGGATGGGATGGGGCAGCACACATTTGTATTTCCGATGAGACTCAGAAATAGAATGAGAGTGTCGGAATGTTTCTGAAATCTCATACTTAGACTATGCTTCTGAATTTTAAAGTTAATAAATTTTGTCGTTTTGCATGTCTCTTTGTACTTGTAGTCCTGTTTAGTAGATACTAAACCTAAACTTTCACAAATTTGATAGTTTCAAGTGAATTGTACTCCATATTAATATTATAATAATGTAATGGGAATCCCATGGAATGGGACAGGCGTAAACTGCTACGGGACGGGACAAACAAATATGTCCCATGGACGACCCTGGGAATATTGTTGAAACGCTGTGAAGCAACCACGGAAGTTGAGAACGGAGCGAAACCTGATTTACGGAACAGCAGCAATAACTTTTGCCAAACGACCAAAACTGCAACGCGGCGTCAATGTCGATGGTCGCCATTTTACAAGAACCCAATCTCAACAATGTGCAACAGATAAATCAAAAACGAGCAAAATATAATTTTGGGGTTGAATTTGTTTTCAACACTTGCTGAGGGGCAAACCTGGAGCAATAAGGTTAAGAACCTCTGTCCCNCAACGTTCGAGGCTTTGTCCNAGGGGTTGAACTCGAACAATTGGCTTAAGTTCGTATATTATTTGCGGTTTTGCTGTGCANATGTAAGCCAGTTAACCACTTGATGTATTTGTACCCCTGAACAAGATGGAAAGAGGGTTCCACGTCCCGAAAATATGTTGGNAATCGCGGTTTAAGCAGTTTGAAGCTGATGTTGCGCAAGATGCAATACAGTACGCTGGCTGCAAACATCTTGTGCACTTTTTGTTGCACAATGATCAATTATAAAGCAGCCTCACGTTTTTTGTCGGTTTTTCCTCCTTCGAACTCAAAAAAATCCGAAACGAAGTAAAGTGAGCTTATGATCCCCGTGCCTGAACGTGAGCCCGGAGACACCTCCTGCCTGTGTTTCTCGACAGGCTTGAACAGATCGCCGTCCTGTGCAAAGATAGAGACATCCCGCACATAGTTAACAATGCGTACGGCCTGCAGTCTACCAAGTGCATGCATCTCATACAACAGGTAACAACGATCGGGTTTATTGCTGGCGTAGTTTTAAATTGTTTTCATTTTGGCATCTGAGCTGGGTTGATAATGTGTGAAAATGTTACGTATGCGACAAAAGTCTGCCACGTCACTGTTTGTTGAGGGGGTTGGTGGGCTCAATTTGGAATATTTTCTTGCTGTCGAAAATTATTATGGATTGTTTGCGAAGAGTGACCTGAAGGTGGAAATTGGAGTTTAACGTAAGGTTATAAAAACAACTATTGGGGTCAGCTAAAGGTGGCGCCTGTATCTGCTTCGTATGTCAATCGAGATTTGGGAACTTCATTGAAACAACAAGACTGTCGCGCAAAATATTCCCTCACCGACACGTTGCTCGCTTTTGAAAAACTGTCGCAACCAACTCATGAACGCAGCGGGTTGGTGCCTGAAGCTCTTCGCTTAAAAGTTCGTTGCGAACCGTTGTCATGGAAACAACCCGCTACGAACCCAGCAAACGATTTCCGATCGAGCAAGATCGACAGCTCGTTCCAGAGCGGTGGCGAAAGCGCGAACAGTTTTTTTCTTATCCTCCGTCATGCGTTGCCGGGCAGTTTTCGTTTCACTAAACGCCCACATAATAAGCTAAGTGGGGCCTCGGTTTTCGCATTTAGCTTGACAGAGGGGAGTGTTTCGCACCCTTGCCCCGTCAATTACGCCACTGCTTACCAGGCAACTGAGCGTTTACGTGTTGCGTTACCAGGCAGCCAGACTGGGCCGAGTCGACGCTTTCGTGCAAAGCGCCGACAAGAACCTGCTCGTTCCGGTAGGTGGCGCCGTCGTGGCGTCTTGCGGCCGCGACTGGTTCCTGAACAGGGTCGCCGGCACTTACGCCGGACGCGCCTCCGCCGCGCCCGCTACCGACCTGTTGATCACAGCGCTCGAGATGGGTTCGACGGGCTTAAAGAAGCTGCTCTTGGAAAGGAAGGTAATGTCCTGCAATTAAGTCGGGCGGTCACGAAATCCTTAAATATAGATACGATGGATAAGTTGTCGGCTTGCAATAAACTGATACGCGAACGTTTTGTTATTATGTCATTTTCCGTGTTGGAAGTGTTTTATGTTATTTCCGCTACGCTTCAGCAATACACGCCGNNCATGGAATGAAGCAAAGTGCTCCCTTTATTATATCTGCGCGGTTGCCGAGCCCTTATTTTCCAAGACGCGTGTTGTTTCTTTCTGGGGGGAAGATGAAGACCGCTTTGCTTCCTCAGTGCGTTGGTGAACAACACTGACAGGGTTCCCACGCGGTGTTGAAAGTATTGAATTTCTATGGGCCAAAAAAGGTTGAGAATCTGAGGTGGATCCCCTTAAGCGAGTCAACCAAGCGTGACGCTTCCACGTGCACCTTTCCGGTCTTTGCGTTCAGATGCTGAAAGCAACAGACCAAGTTGCGATTTTAATAATTTTTAAAGGTTTACAAGTTGATTAACAAAAAACCGCAAATACGACCCACTCTTTCATTCGCAGGAGAATTACTGGTATTTGAAAGAGCAGATGACAAAGCTGGCCGAGAAACACGAAGAGAAACTTCTAGAAACACCGCACAACCCAGTGTCAATGGGTGAGTTCAGGTTTGGTTCGATTCTCTGCTGAAATGCGCTGCTAACAAGCATCCATCTTTTTAGCTGAACACATGCTGCAACGCAATCATGTCGAATATTTCCTGCGTTAAATGTCCCTAAGTCAAATCACAAACGTAACCATAGTGTCGGTGTGAAGTTTAACTCGTTTTCAGTGTTGGTTGTAGTACTTGTCATGGATGAACGAAATTGTTTGGCACTTAGCAACCATTCGTAACGCATGAACAACAATGCCAGGGTCCGCCAATATGCGGAAGTCTCTTATCCAGCCTCAGTGTTCTTCTCGCCTCCCCACCAGCCTTATCCGGCGCTTGCTATCGTCCGCCGTGTTAAAGTTATCTGGCCCAAGTGGCCGCACGCGCCCAGGGCGGAATGGCCCGGTTCGCCCGCTCCTGGCAGTTGGNNGAATTGTTTTTACTATTAAATACCAGGGATGAAGTCACGAGTTGTGCGTGGTGGGTGGCCCGTTGCTGTGACGCGCCTCCGTTGCGACAGACGCAAGTCTCAGTCCCGAACCCTTTTGTTTCGCGACGTTGAATGTTCAATCGACATGACGTAGAAAAGCTGCAGAAGTCCTACACGATAGGTGTTCGTCTTGTCCTT
>JGI24159J19872_10009125_pt1 | contig 12999 bp, 6 predicted proteins | sample Ectturendosymbi4_FD_19872 | JGI IMG/M metagenome (IMG submission 19872) | reverse complement strand
TTACTAACTTACATCACAACTTTTGAACCTGAAACCCCAGCAAGTCATCCAAAGTATCAAAAGACTCGGATTGTAGCCTAGTTTCCAGTAAAAACTTCAGCAAAATACTATCACCTAGCGGTTGGCTCCCTGGGCCAGGCAAAGTGGGCCAAGGTGGCCTAAAAGTCCTCCACTTATGATGTCACTCACAAAAAACCCGCAGCCCCCAAGGAAAAAATTTGTTTTTGAGTGCAGGCTAGAAGACTTGCTGCGTCTTTTGAGACTTTTACCAGGTCTGTAGAGCATACTGGACCGGAGAAATTCCCTCACAAAGCCACGTGTGTTTAGGCGTTTTTTTCCGAAAATACCTGAATCCTAGCAGACGCCAAAGTATTAACACCTTTGGTGTTGGATGACAAATATATATGCCACTGACTTTGCGACTTAAAAACTTTTTAGGTGCTTATTTTTTTGCAATCAAAAAATTTTGTTTTAATTGCAGACGCGAAGACTTGCTGAATCTTTTGAGGGCTTGAACAGCTATTTAGCACAATCGTCGTCAGATATATACCCACGCAAAAACACATGCAAACTGCTGGATTTTGGCCTTAGCCTAATGGAAGCCAAGGTGTTAACACTTTGATGGCTGGTCTACGAATATATCGTACCTGGATTTCGGCCTAAAACCAGCAGTTTTCAGTTGCTTTGCCAATACCATAGCTTCTCTGCCAGTTATGCTAGAGAGCTGTTCAATGGCTGTAACGGATCGGCCAGTCTTCTAGTCCGCCCTTGAAAAAAATTTTTTGGTTGGGTGTCGCGTTTTTTTTTGAGTGATGTCATAAGTGAAATAGTTTTTAGGTCATTTTGGTTCATGTTACCTAGCCTATGGCCCAACTGATAGGCCAAAGTATTTTGCTGAAGTTTTTATTGGAAACTAGGCTTGAGTCTGAGTCTTTTGAGCCTTTGATCGACTTCCTACTGTTTCTAGTTCAAAAGCTATGATCTAAAATAAATAATTAATTAGCTAATTAGTCAAATATTTTTATTACTTAGATCATAACTTTTGAACCCGAAAGCCTAGCAGTTCATTCAAAGTATCAAAAGACTCGGATTGTAGCCTAGTTTCCAATAAAAACTTCAGCGAAATACTACCATCTAACGGTCTGAGCCCAGGGCCAGGTAAAGTGGGCCAAGGTGGCCTAAAAGACCTCCACTTATGAAGTCACTCACAAAAAAAACGCCCAACCAAAAAATTCTTTGTCGAGTGCAGACTAGAAGACTTGCTGCATCTTTTGAGCCTTTGAACAGCTCTCTACTGCTTTCGGCGCCAGAGCTACATGCTTGCAAAGCCACGTGCAATCCAATTGTTTTTGCATGAAAATCCTCGATTCCCACTGGACGTCAAAGTGTTAATGGGAAAATCCACCTGGCAGCTAAGATGTTAATCATTTCTGGTTCCAGTTGGAAATGATTTAATTCCTGGGAGACTTAAAATTGTTCTTCATATTTCTGAAGCTTTATCTTTATGTCAGAACCCCTTTTGAAATGTAATAGTTACAGAGCATTTTTGTGCAACCAAGTAAGACTGATTCAAACTGTTGCGGACAATTCCTGCAACAGAATATCTCATAGTTCAATACTTTTGCACTAAACCAGCATACCACACACTGATTGTGTGTCGATGTTTTCTATATAAAGAAAATACAATTTGTAAGTGAAAACCCTTTTGCGTACACAATCAAAAGATAATCCATAACTCACTAAACTATGAGCCTTTCACAGTTTCGTCAAGGTAGACTCGCACTCTCAATGTACAAACAAAAAACGACAGCATTTCTTTTTACACAAGTAAACTTATTGAATGTTTGATGAGATTATTCAAATACAACAACTTGGCAACAAGGCAGCTCTTCAACATGACCAGCTGCGCTCATGTCAATTTCCAGACTAAATGCGAATCACCTTTTATGGGGTGAATCGATGTTGCTGCTAATTACAACGAAAGAATGTGGCGAAGAACACCAGTGGCGGAGAATGCAAATCACATGCACGTCACAAGGGAATTCCAGCGGTGGGAAACAACAAAAAAATGCATGTTTTCTAAACTCTTCGCCAACAAGTGCACGGAGTGAAATTTTTCATAATCTCAGTGCCTTTTAAACCAATTTTAGCCACCACACAGCAAGGCAGTTTTGCACTCAGTACTGTCCTCAGGTCAGGGGCACATCCAGGGGGTCTGTTTAGAATTCCAGTGGTGGGAAACAAAAAAAGAAGGTATGTTTTATGCACAAACCAACTGGTGAAAGTTCACTGTATAATAAAAAGACTTATGTACAGAAATCACAATGCCCTGTGCTACAAATATTATACTTAACACTTTGCGTGCGTATGGGAGAGAATGCACGTTGCGATGTGTATGAAATCCGCTCACGTAAAGTCGTAACCTGATGTGATAAATTACACTTTGAAAGGCTACCAGCAAAGCTTCGACCTTGCTACCAGCAGCATTCATCAACAACCAAATTGATCACTCGGGCATTTCGTGACTGATCCCCAAAGCTTTTTCTTGGTCAATCAAGTTCACATAACTTATCAGAATAAAAAGATAAGTTGAGGAGCTGTTTGCCACAGTAAAGAGTGTTCAACTATTCACCACGATTGTACGGTCTAATAAACTCATTCTATGTTGAAATGCAGCATACTTGGATGCCAACAACCAAATTTATCACTCGGGCATTTCGTGACTGATCCCCAAAGCTTTTTCTTGGTCAGTCAAGTTCACATAACTTATCAGAATAAAAAGATAAGTTGAGGAGCTGTTTGCCACAGTAAAGAGTGTTCAACTATTCACCACAATTGTACGGTCTAATAAACTCATTCCATGTTGAAATGCAGCATACTTGGATGCCAATTAGTTTTGTGCTGCTAAATGTTTACTTTCATTTGGACGTTTCAGGTGAAATAGAGATTTTTGCTACGTTTAAAAATGCAAAGCATCTGTGTTGAAAATAGCGATATTCCAGCAACAGCCCAAAAAGATCCTCATTGAAAGTGCAAATTGTGAAGGAAGTGTGCCAAATGCAAAGACACTAGGTTTTAGGCTACAGAACTGCATGTGAGGTTTCACTGTGCGTGGTAAGAAGTTTCAACAAACATCATACCTTGAAACCTGTGTAGGCTACATTCCCTTTTATGTGTCCTAGCACAATTCCTTGCTTTTTGGCATATATCGCAAATCATTGTTTTTATTTGCGCATTGCAATTCATTACATTCTGCGTCCACACTCCAAGCAAACTAAGCGATAGATGTTGAGGTTTACTGAGAACAAATCGCAGTGAAAAGACTGTCATAGCTTACTGAGTATAGAACCATTTTTTTCAACAAATTCATTTGCAAATGCTTTATCAATCCTTTTTCGCACTGATCGTACCAACGAGGTAGCTGTGGTTGTTGCGCTGTAATACATCATGATGCCACAGAAATAAAAAAAATACATCATAGCCTTTCTCATGTCTCAGATTTTTCATAGCTCCTCTGGTCCGTAAATTATAGTCAAAAGATAAATGAAAAACCACACAGCAATTTCAAGCAAGACAACTTGCCCTATGTTACGAACTGCAGCCTGATAAGACCCAGTTTCATGACACCTGTTCACATTGAAGCCAGCGTCACATCAAAACTGTTAGTTTGAAGGCAAATTTTTGTTGCATAAAATCTGTTACAGCTTCTGCAAGTCTTTCAGTGCCTTGAATTAAATGGCATCTATGAAACAAGGTATTGCAATAATTTTGGTTCTAGTTATGATTCTTGGAATTTTTCATTGTTTTTAGCTGAATCCAAATTCAAGCCGGAAACAAACACGTTGATTCCAGTCTGTTTTTTTTTCGGTCATTTGGCGGTCATAGACCGAAACATTTTTGAAATTACCAAAAGAAATTATGTCATTTTGGTCAGAATGTTAGAGAATATAGGCTAAAAAACACTTATATGGGCAAATTTTAATACAAATGTGAGACAAATGACCAAAATATTTCAGTGACCAAAATGTCTCAACCAAAAAGACCGAAATGTTTCAGTGAAAAAAAAAACAGATTGCAGTGTATCTCTACTTTGGTTAACACATTAGACTGAAAATTTTTTGGCCATCACATCTGCTGAATCGTTTTATATTTTGTTATTTGTTTTCTTGTGACAAATCTAAAATACGGTTTAATTACATAGGTCCAGTAGTTAAATCTTATGCTCCAAAAACAGTGGCAGGATCCAGGGTACTTTATCCATTAGCTGTTTGTCAAACCATTACTGTGCCTCTTGCGATTGCTTCTGAATGTGGATGCTGTGCTTGATATGCCATGAATTTCCACAAAAACGAATATTTTGTCATGACATGTCATTTTTACTGAATGGAAATTTCGAACAAACAAAATGTTAGAGCAAGACTTACTGGTATGCTGCAACTGCATGATGCAGGATAATTAATTCGAAGTGACTATATTGAATTTCAAATCCACAATAATGCATTTTCAGTAATTCTTGACAGTTTTCATAGATCACTTCCTCAAATGGTAGTCCCGCAAAGTCCCAGTGGCTTTCATTCCTTCTGCTTCAAGGTATTTTCAGATCTCAAAATATGTGAGAAACTCCACAAACTAAACTTCATACAAGCTGAAGGCTCGTTTACACATTCAAGTATTTCTAACAAAAGTCATGTGCTAATGGTTTTTTGTTGTTTTGGATTTTCCTTCATGTACTTCGTGGGAAGCCAAAACCCAAAGCTTGTGAGCAAAGCGGACAGGTTTGTTCTTTATGAACATCTTCATAGTGTGATGAAGCCTTTAACAATGTATTGTACTGTATCCAAATATGTTGGTGTAATGTATAAAGTTAAACATTATGTTAATAACAAAGCATTACGCACGTTGTATCACAGCTTGATAAACTCACACACACGGTATGGGATTATTGCCTGGGGAGGAGCAACTTCATGTCATGTACAGCCAATATTGGTTGTTTTAAACCGCACCACCAGATGCTTAAAGCACAAATAAACTTTTGACTAACAAAGTTACTACCATTTATAAAACAAAAAAATTTCTCCAAGTGAAAAATAAATACAATCTTGAAGTGAGCAAATTCATGTAGAAATATTCTAACTCTCAGTTACCTGCTACATTTAACAATTATTTTAAACTTATTGCAGATGTTCATCTGTATAATACAAGACATCAAAACTCAACAATATGCTTTACCAAAAGCGCGTTCAAATTCAGGTGCTAAAATGATTAAATATAGTGCAATGGAAATCTGGTCAACAATTCCTTCTTGAATAAAACATATTTGGCACTTTTTGGGCAGAGTATACGAAATATGTATTACTCGGCTACTAGAAACATACTATGTTAAAGTGGATTGATTTAATTATTTGACACTGTTACAGTGGAAACTGTCAAATCATGAAGTATCTCTGACATATATAACATCGTTTGGTTTTTGTTGCATTCACAAAAATTTGGTCAGATCAAGCCGTGTATGAAGTATTGTGATGTGTTTAGTCTATAGATGCAAAGCAAACTATATGCCTATTGAACTGCAATGAATTTCCGTTCCCATGCATACATTGACAGTGAATTCTTTTCCGCAATGCATGATTGCACGACTAGTTCTCAACCTGCTTAAATCTTGTGACACCATTAGTGCTGCACCAGTTTATAACTACTAACACATTTCCTCTCCAGCATTCATGAATATTTTTAAATGTGTGAAAACAATACAACTTCAAACCATTTTCTTCTGGTGGCTTGACCTTTGCCTGCAACACATTTTACTTCAATAAACCATATAATCGCTTGGCACATATTACATTTTATACCCAGAGCAAAAGGCTTTTAATAACTATTATACACTGTTCTCTTTACACTGTAAGCCAGTGGTTCTCAACCTTTTTTCTCTCATTTACCCTTGCCAGCTTCCTAACATAAAATTTACCCCTTGTTTTTTGTTTACTCACTAGCGCTGTAGAAAAAAAAACAAAGTTTTGTAACTTCAGCATCATTAAATTTACCCCCAGGATAGGTAAAATTTATCCCTAGGAGGTAAATTTACCCCTAGTTGAAAACCCCTGCTACAAGCAGTTTCGTCGTTTAGAGGTCTGCAGCCTAAATGACCCCTGGTTTTTCGCAGCCTCCCACACCCTCATGCATTTTATAAATCTATGTACTTGTCAGTAATCACATAGTAATCATGATGGCATAATTCATGCGTGTGTCCTATAAGCTTGTGTTGTTATAAAGTAAATGTATTAGCACCAAGCGTATACTCTCTACTACCGCCACAAATACATCTTCATCTTCGTGTATTTGTCTATTTCTTATTACTGCGATGCATGTTTAAAGTTTAGGACTTCGCGTTTGTGTGTGGGAGTTAAGATGTTACACAATGCAATCAATCCGATACAAAAGAACTACAAGTGTTTATTTGGCTGTTGATTTACTACAGTATAGTTTTGGTGCTTTGTCAAAGTCAGTACATAAATAAGTGAAAGCCAATGACATAATGATGTCATACTCAAAATACTTACATCACCTGAAATTAAAAAAGACTGTTTTGTGAAGCAAATTATGTCACAAGACAATCTGTTGGGAGAACACAAACACTAATGTCTTTCTAAGTAAACTGCATAGTGGAGCAGCGTTACATAGTCTAACAATGCATCTGTTGTTGAGTGTCGACTGTCATTATGAATCAATACTGTTTGTGTGCATCACGCACATCTATGGGGTGCCGTTCGTAAAAATATTATATCTGACAGATTTAGAACAAAAACTGGCATCTCTGCGCATATTTAGCTATCTCTGTGGAGAGATAGCTATCTCTCCATGGATTTAGCTATCTCTGCGCAGAAATAGCTATTTGTACGCATTTCGCTATCTCTGCGCAGAAATAGCTGTCTCTGCGCGCATTTAGCTATGTCTGCGCAGATATAGCTATCTCTGCATGCATTTAGCTATATCTGCACAGAGATAGCTATCTCTGCGCGCATTTAGCTATCTCTGCGTGCATATAGTTATCTCTGCGCAGAGATAGCTAAATATACACAGAAATAGCAGTTTTTGTGCTAAATCTGTCAGATATCATTTTTTTACAAATGGCGCCCCATACACATCTCTCAACCTGTGAACTTTGTGCGTGTCTGTGTGGTCATATGACGTGCTTATCCTACATCTGGTGTTCTGTTTTGAAATCATGTCCTTTTCGTTTTTCTGCTGTGTGAAGTGAAGTGAGCCACATGATGTACATCAAGAAAAACATTTTTAATTACTGTGTTACTGCATGCTGCCTAAATAAACCAGAGCAACAAACAAATATAAGACGACTGGTTCGTAGATAGCCTTTTCATCTGTATAATAGGTTCCCAACTGAGAATCCATAAAATAGCTCCAAATAGCAGTTTTCATAATTGGAACAATGGTGCCTAATGGGTTAAAACATGAACAATGGGATGTATATTAATGATAAAGCAAAAGAGTCAATGCAGGAAATATGAAGTTATTTAGTGAATGTTATGTTCGTAAAAACAACGTTTGTAAAAGAAATGTAATATCAACTTTAGCTTTTGTGTGGAATCAGAAAAGTAATTTTAGCATCTAAAACAGTTGTTTCCAATCTTTTTGTTGCTGCGAATTCTTTTTACTGCATGTGACAGTGTTGTGGACCACTATTGTTTTATCAACTTTTTTTGATTAAGGAATTAGTTCTTGTCGCTTATTAGCATGAGCAATGTGTACAGCGCATCAATTCCCCACAGAGCAAGCACCTAATGACAAAGCATCACATTACGCTTCTAGTAAAAAGGTTTCCACTTATTTCTAAAATAATGCTTTACTGACCCCAGGTGGAGAACCACTGATAGAAAATGAATGTATATAGTCAAAACATACTCATGAGACTTTGTGGTGGTTAAGATTGACTTAAACACTATGCCTGTGGGAGAATAATCTGAATTTCAAGCTCTGTAAAGTGTTTGCTATGAATTTTTGCTGGTTTTGGTGTGTGCTATATGAACACGTCTTTTTTAGTTCAGCTGTAAAAATGTTTGAGACACAAACTAATTGTTTATTTTAATCACACATTCTTGCATTGAGATAAAAGCGATGCCGTATCAATTTTAGTGCTTTGTACTTATTTCGTAAAAGTTGCAAAATATTTAGATGTGTTTGTTGGTATGTATGTTAAGTAAACTATGTGCAAGAGAGTAATCAGATTAAGTTACTGTTGTGGTCAAGTATTTGCAAAATTTATGACATATATAATAGCTGATGCATTTGTACTGCATCTATGATTTTATAATTATTAAGCAAAATTCACATACCTTGCAAAAACACACCTGGTGGCTGCTATGAACTAAGCATAAAAACATTTGTTTGCTCATGCAGACCGGTGTGAATCATAGCTCTTACACATTTTAAACTACTTCGTAAGTGTAGTTAAGCAAAATTTAATGTTAACATTTACACCAAAACTAATTACCTATCATAATATTACATCTTTGACATGGCTTTGTGTGAAGTGGGAATATACCAGATTTCTATTTTCGACAGAATTGAATTAACTTTGGTAGACATTAAATTTATTTATATTTTATTACTTTTGAAGTTTCTTCTGAACATTACATCACTTTTGGTAATGTAACATTTAATGGTTTTCAGTGTTTTTGTAACATCTCAAACGTTAAAATTGTGTGGACTTCATGATATGCTGTAAATGTTAAACACAATTCACCTCATCGAGAATATGCCACAAACCCTTGGTCTTCTTTTTGCATGATGTCTAATTTGTGCATTCAAATTTTTCTCCTGCTTTTCAGATTTTAGGTGTGGTAATATTTGTGAGACTGTTATTAAAGTATTTGAAATGTCCCAAACTGACGAAGAAGAAACATCAGAGGTAAGCTGAAAATGTAAAAAACTGTTGATTGCATATAATCTTTAAATGGTCAATATTTTGACCCTCCAAGCCGCATCAGTGGTAACATAAATGTGCGAGCTTATCATATGTCAAAAAGTAAATAATTTTTTACATGCCTATCTGAATTATTGTCATTAAACAGGTGCCATATCCTTTACCAATCCCACATGCTTAATTTAAATTCATTTATTTAAGACTGCCATGCTTTTTCTCATACAAGTTTTATTGTTGATAAAGCATATAATGTTCTAAAAATTGCTACATTTTATATCTACAGCAAAATATAGGCTAGCAAAATTATTGTGGTGATATGAGGGCATTTAAATCATGTCCGCTGCACAAGTAGCAGTGTTACCTGTGTTTTTTTATATTTATATGGGATGAAACAGTCATGGAATATTTAATATGTATGTTTGGCAATTCTGCTTAAGGTAGCTTGCATTTCAAACAAAACATCTAAACATATGCTACTTGTGTAGAATGTTGAAGGTCAACTTTTATGTCAGAAGTGGTTTTTAATGAAACAATGTGCACCTGAATTTGAACAGCAAAAAACTTAAAGATTTTCTTTTCAGCAATCTATAGTTGATGCACAGCCATAAGTTGCATGGAAGAGCTGTTGTTGAGTATAAAATTAGTACAAAGCAAGAGTATGGGTGTATATCTGGTTAATATGTTTCTGATGTTCGCAAGCAGTAGTTGCAGTACCTGGTCTCATCTAAATGCCTTGGGTTGTTTCTTTTTAAAGTGCCAGTTCAACAGTTTGTTCTTCTCATTTCAGCAGTATTTCTCACTCATGCATATAATGCTTTTCTTTTACCATGTTTAATGCTCCAAAATATGCTAGGCTGCTCCTGTGCTGCAGTCAAAGTTTGCCAATAAATAATGTATCTTTTCCTGCTAGTAACTTGCTGACCTGGGCTTATGGAGTAGTAGCTCTCTGTGGAATTTGATTGATAGTCACATCTGCCTGCAGTTTTTCTCTCTGTCTGGCTTGTACTCACCAAGCCATTGGGGAGAGAGAAATTGAATATGCCTGATTGGACTAAGCATTGATTTGGGATTGTTTTTTAAAGGTTATAAAACTGTCATTTCTGCATTGCTATCTTGTAGTTTCCCTAAAGCTGCACAATACTTGTATTAATTTGCTTGCCAAGTAAAGCTTGTAGTTATGGAGTTATGTTTAAGTAGGTTGTGCATGTTTTGCTGGAAATGAGAGGCTTATGTGTTAGAGCTGGCTCCATATTAAGTTTTGTTAAACTGTTTCACTATAGTTAGAATTGATGTGTTTCAAAAGTTTAAGTATGCTTTGACTTTTTTGTTTAGTTTTCTTATGAAAGGATTGTTCAATATGAAAAAGGGTAATATCGTGCCTGGCTTAAAATTGTTTGCTGTAAGTATGTTTATTTGTTATGATGCAGATAAAACATAGCAACATGGAAGCAAACATGCCAGGGTTGCCAGATGTTTGACAAAGAATATTACAAGTGTTTGATAATGTTGATGTGCATTGTTGAAATTACAACAGTTTGATTGTTCAGAAATAACAAATGGCACATGGTTAGCAGCTTTCATAAAATATGAAGTTTGTGATAGGTGCCCGCAATCATAGTTAAGTGTCAGATGCAAAAATCCGTCATGTTTGAACTCTTTGACAACTGCATGTTCTACAGCTAATTTAGGTACTGATGTGTGTAATATGAACAACAATCCACTGAATTGTGGTATGTCAGCTGAAGACCTAATTGGGTGGCAACCGCCAAAACCTTCTATTGATATTAACAATATAACTGAAATTGAAAAGTTTTTGTTTGGAAATGTGCTGTCTGATCAAAGTCATCAATTACCCTCTGGAGTAAGTGGTAATCAGTGATAGTGAAGAAATTTCTTAGTGTTTTTTACTGAAATTATGCTCTTGTGAATTGGTGCTATTGCGCAATACACTGACTTTTATTAGAAAAATTAAGTTTTTCTTATGTTTCCTTACTTTTACACTATAATAAGAAAATCTTCTGGTAACTATTTTTGTAGTGGTAAAAAGCTACCACATTCAGCATTTTGTAAATTGTCATTGAAATAAATCAAGTTTGCCACAAGTAAGGATTTGCTTGGTGAAATCCTTCTTCAGATGCATTTTAAATCAAACTTTGGCTTAGATAAGGTTGTGAGTCCTATACCATTGAGAAATGTACATGTTAAATGAATGCTGATTTTCAGTGAAAACTAGGCTAAATCCGACTCTGTTGAGCTTTTGATTGTCTTTCTAAGTTTTATGGTTCAAAAATTTGGATAAAATAACCTAAATTTGGGAAAAAGAATCTTCTTGGGTTAATTTCTTTGGCCAGAACTTTTGAACCAGAAACAATAGAAAGCCAATCAAAGGCTCAAAAGACTCAAATTTTAGCCTAGTTTCCTTTAAAAGCTTGAGCAAAACACTTCTTTCTTGTATTTGGGGCCCAGGGCCTGATAACCTTGGCCAAAAAGGCCTAAACCTACCCCACTTATTATGTCACCCACAAAAAAAGTGTAGCACAAAACTTCAAAAAAATTTTCATTGCAAACTAGAAGACTTGCCAAGTCTTTTGAGGGTTTGAACAACTCACTAGCACATTTGACTGGTGAGTTATGGAGTTACAAAGTGGTGTGAAAATGCAGGATTTACAGCTAAATCTACCCAGTGCTGAAGGTGTTAATAATACAAAAACTTTTTGCTGGCTGTTTCATCTACTTGTTTCTTATTAAATGTCTTTTCTGTTTGCCGACAAAGATTGTGCTTTGTACTTAATATTTGTGTTTACAGAAATAATGAAAAACTTAATGTAAAAATTGTTGCGCTTGTGCTTTGATGGGTAAGTTGAAAGTGGTCAGCCATATCCAGTACTTATTAATGGTGGCTGCAAAACACATGAAATGAATTTACAGTATTTTGCCATAACCAACCTTGGGATTTTTAGGTGGTAGCTGCTCTAGCAAAATCTGAAAAGTCTCTGGTGTTGCTTATTTCATGTAGTATCGCAATGCAGTTTATTAACACTCTGATAGACAGTTTTGCTCTGTGTTGATTGATCAGAAGATTCATTAATGTTTGTGCCATGCAGATTGAATCATTTATCCTTGATCAAGAAAGCTTCAGCAGTGATCGCTCTGTTCTTGCTTCGAGATTTGCATTGCTGGCTGCTACTGCTGGACAGTCTTCACTCAGTGAAGGTAGCTGTGACGACCAGATTTCTGTTGATGCTGAAACACAGGCACGTCTGGAAGCCTTACTGGAAGCAGCAGGTGCACTGATTTGTAAATATGTTAGCATTATTTTGAAGCAGAATATTTGTGGTCTAATGTGTATTTTTCAGTGCAGCTGGGGGTGTTGCTTCTGGTGTAGTGGGTGCTGGCATAGTGTCTGCCGCTTTGAAATTTAAGTCAGTCTTTCTCCCTTAACACAGGCAGGTGAAGCTGTCAATTAATGGACATAACAATTTGGGTGTGTCTCAAATCAAAATATATACGTGTGTAAATTCTGGTCACATCCTGCAACATCACACTAAAAATGGAGTAAAAACAGGTGATCCTTTTTTCCCCACAATATAAAATTTCTCCCGTGGTGTTTTTTTGTGCTGCATGCTGGTCTGGTTTTCTGCATCAAGCATTTGGCTGATTAAGAAAACGGGACACAACAACCCAAAAAGCAGGACATATATTCAACCCAGCATTGAAGTATTTTTCCTTCAGTTTTGGTGCACCGTGTGATCTCTTTTGTTTGTAAACAGGGATGAAGGGAAGCAACTTATTTAATCAAGTTGTTTAGGTCCTGAAGTGGTATTGTGTTGTGCAAGTGCATTATAAATCTACAAATAAGTGGAAACTGAAATTGAAGTGATGTTCAGGCCTGTGCTGATAATGTGCTGTTTTCCATCCCAAATATGCTCGTAACATTCAAAAAAGTGTAATATCTACTGTAGATGCACTTCAGATCCACCAATATGCTTCCAACATATTTGTTTGCAACAGTGTTTGCGATGCTATTCCACACTGTTTAAAGTTGCCTTTACCCTCCCCCC
>JGI24159J19872_10009124_pt1 | contig 13000 bp, 9 predicted proteins | sample Ectturendosymbi4_FD_19872 | JGI IMG/M metagenome (IMG submission 19872) | reverse complement strand
CTTCAGCGGTGAATTTCAAACAGCTTTGTTAAACTGGCTTTGCAAAGCAAGAAAAGAAGTTGTAGCGTCGCTACCCAACTTTCTCTGTATTCTAATCTCAAGGCCTCTGTCTAATCTCAAGTTAAAGTACACGACAGTTTTTAAACATAAACGTATTCACAACTGCATCACACACTCCAAAGGAAGCAGAAACATAATGGCCGCAGATGCGGGCAATGTTCCGCAACTACAGGCGATTGTTACATCACACACAGTATGCAGTATGTACATTGAAAGATGATTTACTGCGTACTGCACGCCGTTGCAACAACTTGGATTTTGGATTCATTTGATGACTGTTAGTATGCTAACACTGCACTATTTCAGTATTTAAAACGTCAAGACCAACGAATTTCCGAAACTTGTAAAAGCACTTTCATATTCTGAAGACCATGAAATCTCTAAGAGGGGTCCCATTTTTTGCATTTAGCTTGCCAGTGGGGCAGCGCGCACCCTTGCCCCCCGTCAGTTACGCCACTGCCCACAGTCGAAAACTGCCGCCCCCCAAGCCACGGGTTAAGGACAGAATTATTTCATAACAATGCATCATCCGGCTGTAGATTTTGAAAATTTCACTGAAGTGAAATTCCGGGACATTTTGCTAACCGGGACGGGACACCGGGACAGTCCCGGCCAGACGTATGGTAGGTCCAACCTTAATTAAAATCTAAAACCTAAATCTAACTTCAGGTAAATTCGTGAAAGACCGTTTGCTATTCCTTCTTTTCACCAAAAGTGCCGCCCCGGGTCATTGCCCCCCCTCTCCCCCTATTCGGGTCCCTGCTTGTGACATTGTTGGGACTTTTCGGCGCCCCACCCTGCAGTGATTTGGCGCCCTTGTTTGGTGCCCGGGGAATGATTCGGTGCCCGGGGAATTGTGCCCCCTTTGCCACCCCTCCTTACGCCCCTGCGACAATGTCACAAGTACTTTCTTCAATAGTACATTTGCTTCCGAAAGACTTCAGGTCCGAACATGGGGGCGCAAAACTGGCTTCTTGCCCTGGGCCACATCTAACCTTGTTGCGCCCCTGCTAACGTACAAATGTTGCTATAGCTTTTCACACGCTGCAATATGATTCAATCAGAGTCATTATTTTCGACAAGAAACTCATCCACTTACCTTGCTGGTGTTGGAAAACTAAGATGCAGACGTAGGCTACTGCGTAGCGGACTCGCGGACTGCACTGATAGTAGACCTGAAACTGGATTTTCGCTTTACAGGCTTCTAAAATCTTGCATCAGTTCTAGGTTTTCCGTGTTTACTGCCTTCCTATCTTCACTACTGATTTTCCTTTCAAAGATGCCACCAACCAATTACCAAACATTAAAAATGAACTCGTAAAAAACTGAGCAGTTTTGCACAGCCCAAAAGCCCAGAACTGTGCTAGCGAAAGAGATCGTTTTTGTGATTGCTGGCAGTGTTGCCAGATTTCAAAAAACTTTATAGCCAAATTTCACAGAAACGTTAGCCAAAAGTAGCCAAAAATGGCAAAACCTGAAGCCAAAAAATAGCCAAGTCTAAAAACTAACGAAGAACATTAAAAGTCACTAAAAAGTTCAGTTTGTCAATTCCGTGGAATGTAAAAAATTAGTCTGTCTCTGGCACATTTAGGAACCATGCAATCTTTACAAATCCAATTTCTAAAGCTAGTGGCTGTAAAGGTTGTATGTACATACCATTGCACCTTACGTAAAGATTATAACATGTATCCACAGCCTCCGCCATTTAACTATTTACAAATGGAAAACGAAACAACTGATTACTGCTCTCAGAACTTTTTTGAAAACCAAAGTTTAACTAGTCACCGTTCTGCCGCATGGTTAATGGGGAACGGCATTGCGCTGGTGTTTATTAGAAACATCATGGCTATTTCAATCGATCGATGTGTTCTGATTTCACAGCGACAAAACTTGCACTGGGCTTTCTCAGCATTACTTTTGCATTTTTCGAATCCATGGCTTAAAACCGTGCATCCGTTCACATTCTTTGAAACCTGACGCCACCTCTTCTTTATCATTAACAACATCAGCCCCAGAAGCAACTAAGAACATCTGAGTGTTTTAGAACAAACTAAGCTGGAGACCTGGAATCAATAAGGTGATGACTCATTTCCAGTAACTTGTAGATCGTTGTTCAAAATTGAACATTTCACAGAACAATCTGTACAAATAGTGGTTTACAACTCATTAACCTACAGTATCGTTGTTTTGATTTTCTAACCGAAGCGGGCACAAACGCCTCATTCTTCTATTTAGCTTCTTATAAAACATCATAAATAAAGCTGTTAAAACTAATACGATCGCTTATAACCATGTTCTCTGGAAGAATTTTATCAGTATTTATGCAGCTTAGGACTTTTCACACCGTCTATTTTCTGGGTAGGTATATTCAATGCAGTCCAGCACGAGTCTACTACATCGACCTGTCATGGGTCAAGCTGGTCACGGAAGCTTAACCAAACACAGGGTTTCCATTGGACTGAAGCAGCTGGCACTGGTACAAACGACTTTACACATTCAGAAACAATGAGTGGATTTTTACATTTTTATGAACCAAACACTGGTCTAAATCTTGTACAAAAATCCGCTAAATTTTCCGCCCAAATATTTCGAAAATAGCCAAAAAATCCGCCACCGCCAAACGCAAATTTTACCTGCCAACCAAATAAAAAAATAGCTAAATTTGGCGGAAAATAGCACATCTTACAACACTGATTGCTGGGCAGTTCTCACGCGGAAAAGAAATAAGGGAACAGGAGTATTATTACGAAATAATAGCAATGTTGATTCTAATCCGTGAGAGGCTGGGTTAAAGTCCGTCACGTAAATACTCATTTTCAACGAAGTGTAAAACATTGTTTAGCTTACACTGAATATATTTGCCTTTGTTTTTACTTTGACAGGCACCAAAAAGGGGTGCATTTTTCTCAGAGGGGCGCCACAATGGTTGGGGGTGGAAGTTGCCCGAAATTGAAAATTGCCCCCCCCCCTGGATCCGCCACTGAAACATAAAGACAACTATTTCGGAATAATGATCTCCAAATGACCGTAATGAAGATGTTTCAATAAATGATTTGCCACGAGTATTTCACTGTTCCCACATGCCCTACAGAAACAACGAAAGTAAGTTTTATTTGTTTAGCGTTATGAACAACACCGAACTGCAAAACTTAATGTATTAGGAATAGATTGGCAAAGCTGATACACGAGCACATACCGTAAACACAGCAATTTGTAATGTTCTTCGGCAATTGATAGTGCATGTTAAAACCCTTGGATAAAAACTAATAGAAAAGGAGAACACCCTTACCGTGTACATCAATGGTTCTCAACCTTTGTTGTCCCGTGGACCGTTTTTAAAAAGTTTCCAATGGGTCACTACTGCCATGCAGACACCTCATGAACAACTAGTCGCAACTGTATTGCATGTAGGTCAGTGAACTCATGGGCATATTCAACTTAGGATTTATGAACTCTCTGTGGACCACTAGATGTTCTAGGCAGTCCACCTGGACCACGTTGAGAATCACTGTTGTACGTGAAAAAGCACACAACAAAGCAATTAAAGTAAACAAGCAAACAGCATTAGTAAAAGAGAAAAAGCTTGGCAAATAAAATTTGATGACTTGTAAAATTTTTAACGGTAAAAGAAATTGGCCAATGTTTTAAGCTTTGTAAAGCATCAGTATTATATTCATCGCTAGGATACTTGAATGGGTACTTAATCGATGATTGGGAAAAACGGAGATGTACCGAATGCTGGTGGTTCAACCAGAATAAAGTTAGAAATATTTTCCTAGCAGGCAACTGATTTAATCTTCCTTGCGAATGAAGCATTTAATGGTAGAAAGAAAAACGATTAAATGACAGAGACAATACGAAAGATGAAAGTCCAATAAACATGGTAAAGGGCAGGCCCGTAGCCTCGGGGGCCATTCGGGGGCTATGCTCCCCAAATATTTTTTGTTCTCCCAAATTGTTTTGTTACCAGGAAAATTTGTTTTAAACATATAATAAAAACAAAAATGTTGCCTACCTAAAAAGGTATTTTGCCCCACCAAACCTTAAAACCTGGCTACGAGCCTGGTAAAGGGGACCCATAAATAAAAAAATATTTTCATCACTGAATCGTTAGCAATGCAGGTAGCCCATCCATACGGTATCGAAAACAAAATTTGAAGGAAAATAGCACCTAAGACAAACTTTAAAGTGTTGCGATCGGAAATCCCGAGCAGCAAATGCGCAAAGTATCACACTGTAGCAGCAAGCAACAACCGAGATTACCCGACGAGATCACTCTATTATTGCTTGTTCGCGCCACATATAGCCTGTACGGGTGTTATTCTTCTCGCACATCCCGTTCGTGGTGAATCGCACATTCGACACAACGCAAACCGAGTTTGCAACAAAGCAAAACATGTAACAAGAAACTACTCATTTTTAACGAAAACCACAACGGCTGTTTATCTCTCAAAAGAAACTGAAAGAGGAAAACAATGGGAATTTTTACTGCTCCTAGTTTCAATTGTTGCTGATTTCCTGGTTGATGCAGGGCAACGGTCTTGCGTTTCTTTTCATAGAAAATCTTCTGTGATGCTGGAACTACAGCGACGCAGACGTGAAACATTATCCTAAGCATTATTTAAATATTTCTTTTTTCGTGCTAAACAGGTAATGCCATGGCCTATATGGGTAGGAAATAGTTTAAACATTGGGAATTTTGAACAACCAATTAGTAGCTTTGGATTTATCAGACACAAGAATCAAAGGTTGTTCTCCATGTCTTTGCGAACCTACGCTTAAGTATTTATTTGACACGACATGGTGTAAAATGTGGCGGTGGGGAGCTTGGTGAGGCACTTCTAACTTGAAAAACCGCTGATCATTAACGGCTTTATCGATAATGGCTGGTTCAGATCCTGCTTTCATGAACACACGATACTGTTTCCTTTTCTGCTTAACAGTGACAAAGAACCACTTGTTGCTGTTGGAGCTTTTTTTTTTACCAAAAACACAATAAAACTTAATTTGGTCTTTCCAGAGAAACCAAAGACTTCTTCGGCTATCAACGCCAACATATATGCTTGCTTGTGGCCTAATAGTTCTCACCAACCATTTGCTGGGTGTACTATCTTTGTATACTTCAACCACAGACTTGGACAGCACGTTTGTATTTGTCAAAGCGCTACTACCCACAGCGGAATCGTAGGTGGGAAGTCGATACTCAGGAAAAGCGTGCTCTTCTACTGAAGCTTCACGTAGGTGTGATCCATATGTCTTGCCAACTTCCTTTAAACTCGAGCAACCGTCGGACCTGTTGACATAAAATGCCTTAATCTGGCTCGTCAGTTGATGCTCTTGATATGGTTTGACTTCTAAATTCTTTGCTTTGTCTAAACGGTTTGATGTTTTTGGAAAAGTTAATCTGTTTTGGGAAAAAGCCTTTCTTACTTGACCACTATTCCATGGACAAATGCATAAAAACAAACAGCAACTGAAATTGTCATCAACGTCTTCGTTCCTGGTGCCGTCATTTGAATCCAAGTAATCTGAGTCGACCGCATTTAACAGTATTTTTTCTTCAAAATGGCAGTGGTTCATTTTTGAGAAAAGATCAGCCGTTATTTCTTAACCGTCACAAACTTGTTAGCCTACGTTTGCTATCGAAACAAACAAAAGTGTCTTAAATTTCATGATTGGGATTACGCAACGCGTTGGTCTGGCCCGTAGCCACTGGCATTGCCCCCCAATTTTTTTGCCCAGAAACATTTGTTTTAAACATATAAAAAAAACAAAAATTTTGACCCACTAAAAATGTATGTTTCCCACCCAAACCTCAAACCTGGCTACGAGCCTGGCGTTGGTGTATATAATCCATTATATGCTGATGTGGCAAGTGGTGCTTTGACCCAGTAAATATCCAGGTTGGCGTGTTAATAGATTGAGTACAAGAAGAAACCTTTTTCTGAAAAAGTATCTTTTATCTTTTTGTGATAGAAAGCTGAGGTATTCGCTTTTTGTTAGGTTGTTAAAATAACTCCTGTACAAACTTTAGCCTATCCAAATCTTCAGTTTTGAGAATTACGTTTCGATATTTGCAAAAATTTCATTGGGCCGCGTTACGCCTTAGCTTATTAATTAATACTCGTTTTTATGATTTGATTTTGAAGGACTTTTCCTAATGTTTCAGAATTTAATATTTTCAGTGCAAAGTAAAAGCACTTCTGCGATTTTTCTGCTTTTGTGTAATTGTTTAGACAATTTTGCTATAAGAGCGTGCTCATATTCTTTCGAAAATTTTTAGGAAGCTGTTAGCATGTGTAAACAGAACAATCTGACGCATAATCTTGCGAAAAGCACGGTCGTGCCAAATATAAATTGCAGCATAGGGAATGCAAAGCAGATTGTAAGAAGTAGAAACATGTAAATTTGCAGTACTGCGAAAAAAAGCTTAAATTCCAAAAAATGATTAGTGTGAGGCAGAAATCCACAGCTATCAGCACATTGTGCAAAAATAAAATTGCCCCAACAAAGAGAAAAAAATGTAGTATAACTCCGGTACAGATAGCACATGAGTTGCTTCCCTACAAAATGGTGCTTTGTTGGCAATATAGACGCACGCCGTACATTACTTTCTCAAGAAAGCATCTGAACAGTCAATTGAGTCAAATTTTATTTTTAAGCGAAAGCATTTGTTGTGTTACAAAATGCATGTGATCCTGACTGCTTTCATTATAAGCAAGGCCTTAACAATGCATTAACCTGTAATTGTCACATTTAGGCTACTGTACTTTTTATTCCTCTTATATTCGATTTTAGATGCAGTATGTCATATAGAGATGCGCAATGGTTTAGGCACAAGAGATCATGGAAAGCGATACCAACCTCGCCATAAGACATCCTTCCTCGAACAGGAAGCTGCCACTGAATACATCCAGCTAAATAAACTGCTTTAGCATCGTTTAGATGAGTTAATCTGATCAATTTATGATGCAACTTCGCATGTATAAGTGATTAGAACAAGCTACCCAGTGAAGCACCTCTTTATTTTTGTATTGTTTCAACGAAAACATTGATTTCGTAATACTTAAGTTGGTAGCAAAATGTTTTTCAAACAAGAAATTGTTGTGCCAAAGCCAAGGTTTTTATCGTGACTGGATCATTACAGTCGTAAAGACGTATTTCTTAGCATGACTGTTGTAGACTTAACTTTCACTGGATTTGAATAAGATAGCTTTTCTCAAACTCTTGTATAGATTAGAGTACAATGCTGTGGTCAGCTGGAACAAGTATTAGTCGATATTTCTCCGCTGCAAACCTTTGTAGGCTGAATACCCAATACAATAGGGCTCAAAGTAATGTTTAAGAATCGTAATAACTTCAGCGTAAAGAATCGTAACGACAACGCTCGATACAGACTAAAGAAACTACAAACTATCACATTTTATGGTCAAAGTGACCATGCAGATTTGCTTGACTTAGTAAAGGAATAAGAAACAATTCCTCAATGATGAACACAATTTTCTTCACTGGTACGCATAAAGCTCCATGACTTCTCTGCATCATAACGTTAGTTATTGTTAAAGTTAACTAAACTATAACACAAAAACTTGTTCAAGGCTGTTTTTGTACAGAACGTTTATTGAATGCTTTGCTTTACTCTGCGCTCATTAGAGTGAAGAAATGAGGAAAAGCCTGCCACGTTTTGTTGCTTCCAGAAAATAATAAAGCGTGAAATTAGTCATGTCTTGCTGGAAAAAAATAAGCTGCAGAAGAACTATCGGGGGATATTCAGCGGGTAAGGATAAAGGCTTTACTTGTAAGCCTTACAAGTGTCATGGCACAACGCTCGACTTTCTTTGAAGATTTTCTTCGCAATCTTATTGCTTTCTACTCGCAAATGCAGTAAAATTTCCGGTCTATTCAGCGCAATTTTGTGTCTCATGAAGCCAAGTTTGAGTAGTTAGAACTGTCAGGGTGCAAAGCCGAGAGTAACTATCAAATTTTCAGTAGATCTATGGCAATTGTAACAATTTTCGTAATCTTGCAATCACCGTTTTCTTTCAAACTGAAAAAATGGTGTTTTCTTTACTGTATGCATCGCACATACTGTAGTTTTTTATTATATTTCCAAAACAACAATCTCTATCGTTCAAACAATTTTCATCAATTTTAATTACCTAATTCGAAAATTAAGATTTATACTTTTACAGAGAGAGTCATTTCTCCGTGAAATATTGATCACTTCTTATAAGTATTAAGCTTTTTTATAGGTTGCTTCCACATTTTTTACCATTATTTAAGTCATTTTGTATTGCTTTGTATTGCTATTGAATTGCTTTGTATTGCTATTGAATTCTATGGTTGCTTTGCAGCTTTTGCTTGAACCCCAAAGTAGTGCAGTCATGTTTATGAAGCTAGGAAATGCTTTAAAAAGCTCCCCACGCTAGAAACAAGTTTCAAAGCAAATAAAACTCCTAAAGGGTTTAGTCAACTGCACATTTTAGCATTACCCAGGTTAATCAAAGCAGTTTATCGAAACACATCAATATCTGCAAATGTGTGTCTCTGAGGTAAAGAAAGTTTCACTATGCACACTTAGTACAGTACTACGTGTGGAGTGTCACGAATCACGATTGGTTTGCAGGCGCCCATCTCTAGTACTTACTCTGTGTAGCAGGACGCACGGCTATCTCCTCAATCCCTACCGGCTTCGAAAGAGCGCAATCAACCCACTTTTCCAGATAGACGGCTTGATATTGGCAGTACGGAAGTAAATCAGTTTTCAACATGGGGTTTTACGTGAACATGTTTCTGCTCCAGTTCTTAACAGATAAAGATTTGCCGATTCAAACGAGAATCAGTCGAAAAATACTTGCACATACCCGTTCTGGTAGAACAGTTGTGTATATGTAGCGGTTCCTGACAAACCTCGTCCCATACGATCTCCATCAGAATAGCCTACGAAGCTGTTTGCTGGGTTCATTGAGCAAACAATAGCCATTCTTTAAACATATTTAAGGAAGTTACCTATTCCACCATTTAAAAAGCATGCAAAAACACAAATGTGATTTTTTAGGTCTAGATTTGATAGCTGCCATATGCATGAGATTATGCTATGATTACGGCAGATGAAGATAAATGTCTATGTATGTGTTTGGGATTTTTCAGTTTACGAGTTGAACTACCATGTCAGATCGATTTCTTTCAACTTGTAACTTTGTTGCGATTGCTTCTTTAGGTTTGCTGATCAGTTGCCTTTTGTGCCCCCAAATACTTTCTTCTCGTCAATAGGCATCACGTGATATAATAGTTATCATAGGCGGATCCAGGGGGAGGGCTAAGGGCCTGAAGCCCCCTAAATTTTCAGATGCGGTTTTTGATCGATGGTTCTCAACACAGAAACGTCCATTGGGGTGATATTTGGATAGCCTAAACCATTTCTTGCACAGGGATAGGGATGAAAGTATCAAATGTTAAGCTTATTTTGCTGAGTTTGGGCAATCCGAATGTGTTTATTTCACTGAAAATGGAACTTCTAATAAGCAAGTCTTTATATAAAAAATATGATCCCATTGTTACGTAAACTGCAGGTAAATATAACTCTAGTTTCATTTGGGTAACATTGGGCTTCTTGTGGACAAAAGTTGAATTAGCAGTAGTCTATACTACTTTTTTCCTACATGCTTTGTACAATCGATGTTTTGTAACCTACTCAGTGGCGTAGCGAGGGTAAGCGTCGCCCGGGGCCGACCGTGGAAGTTCCTCCCTTTCCACCCATCCAATTTGCTTACAATAATTATAAGTGAAAAAAGATGATGTTTTGTGTTCAGTAAAGATGTAAGGAATATTAAAACATCGTGAACGTCAGAATCAGGCACTCAGAAATTGAATTGGTCTAGTTTTTTATTCTCGATTATGGGTCTTGTTTTTACTGCCCGTTCGCCGGCTTTCTCACAACTTGCTCTTCCTATTTTTCCTGCTTTCTTTACTTATGCACATAGGCGTAGCCAAGGGGGGTCCTAGGGGTCATGCCACTCCCCAAATTTTCGGAACATATAGTGATTGTGCTTTAAGAGGCGGTATCCGAAGCAAAATAGCGTTATTTGCCAAAAGTCAAGCATTTGGTCCCTCGCAAATTTTTGGGCTGGCTACGCTACTGCATATGCATATATGGATCAGGCATATTTCGTTAAATTTTTTTCCCTGTTTTCCTGTTTGGTTTTCAGCCCACAAAATGTGTGTTACTGGGCGAGGCCCAATTAAAGCAGTGATAGTAGGTTACCTACTCTACAGGTGAACATTAATGTATGTTAATATGTCGTGTAGTATCCCAAGTTTAATGAAAACAAAGTATTATGCTGCATATAGGAGGCTACAATAATAAATTTCATAATCTAATATCAATAATGTAAAGCAAGTTTCTTTGTTCAACTCACTTCTGAATAGCCGTTTATTTCTCTTAGAAAGTATAAAAGGATTCAAACGTTACCTCTTGGACTCATTTAGATAAAATTTGTCAAATAGGCTTAAAGCAGCTGTGGTTCAGATGTGTCGCGTTGGAACCTCCATCGTTACCTCCAGTCTTGGTCTAGTTGGGCTGGGCTTCTTGCAATTACGTGTGCATAGTTCTGTTTACATTTGTCCGATAGCAACACACGCATGCAGTATTTCGAAAGCAGTCATACCATTACCAACCCCTGCCACGTAGGACATCCGCCTTTTTAATGCGCAGAAGTGACTACAACACCTACAGCTCGACAGAAATCACACAGAGCAACTTGATTCAGTACAGCCATTGCCAAGTTGTGCAACTGTTTCGGCTAAAGGTCCTTCTAACGAAAGCCTTCACCACAACCATATAATTAAATATCGTTTGCCCTGACGTTAGGTTTTCAGCTAAGCCAGTCGCCTCTAATTTATCAAAATGAGACCAACTGCTTTTCTAAGCTTTTCTGTTTAAATGGCTTTTTCTGTGCCTGCAAATGTTATGTGTACCATTGAACAATGAAGTCAAACCTTTCACTAAACCCACATTGCCTATTGGCTGGCACTGATCACCTTACTTGCCGTTCACGCCTACAATCAGCTCCAAATGCACTATCTCGCTTCAAGAACGAGATTTTCCAACACCGTGGCGTCAGAGAGAAAATTTCAAATCTATTGAAACTTACCAACTTAACCTTTGCAGAGATCTTCACTTCGCCTGCCAAAATTTAATGTTGATGAGACAACTTAATGACTAGGGTATAGGTTGTGTTACTTGTTTCTTGAAAATCTCCTACTAATTCTTTAACAATAGCATGAGGGATGAGACGTGCCAAGAAATGTTAGTCGCCAATAGCGGTGGGTGTCAGGTGATGTAATGATGTGCCCATGGGCGCCCGCAGAAATTTTTCCAGGGGGGCGGGGGCGAAGTCGACATTTTGCTTATCTTTTCAGGTTGTTGGTGATGCAACGCAAATGGACGTATAAGAAAAGAAAATGTTCAGTGTTACGGCAACAGTTGCATACAGTGTTTTCGTTGTAAGAAAACTTCACAGTGAGCAAATGCTTGTTTTAGTGAGCATGGATTTTTTGAGACTGGGTAAGCAGAGTTCTAAATGAATTATAAACTTTGTGAATTTTTAGAATAAGTATACAATCATTTGAAAATACGAACAAACTACACATTAGTTAAAATAGCTGCTTGTTTTCGTGCTTTTCCAATGATTTGGAATGTTGCAAGTACGCGAGATGAGATTTCACTACTCAAATGGTCTGGTGGTACTGCGCATCTTAAGAGGGAGCATTGGTTGCAAAAAATGCGTTTTGTTGGCAGCAATGCTTCTTTTTCACTCATGTTTCTTTACACATAGCATAAACCAGGGGTGGGCAAACTTGTTCACTAGAAGAGTAATTTGCAAAAAAACAAAAACACCATGCAGCGAGCCGCAAAACCAGTTTGTAGTGTCAGTACAAACAGGGGCGCAACCAGAACTTCATTTCGGGGAGGGTAATTTTCAAGAAATTTCATTCGATGACGTCATCATGCTTACTCAACCGTGGTACAACGTTTTCGCAAACGGTCACAGATACAATTCTGTTGGCAACAATTCCGAAAATGAGAACTTTTCAGTTTTAATCAAGATGCAGACCGAACCACCAGGACAGAGTAAAAATCAGTAGCCTGATACAAACACCTGGTTATAATGTTTCCAACCCGGGTTTACCCGAACCCGACACCCGCTTTTTTAGCTATTTTGTACTGCCCGTAAACCGTTTTTTTCAACCAGCAAACCCGGATATTTTCAAAAACCTAGAATTGCTGTTGCATTCAAATATTAGCAATTCTGATAACACTGAAGTTGAAGAGTGGCGCGTGCAACTGCAGCGGCCCGTGCACCAGCCTGCCTAACATGATTATCGAACGCAACGCGTGCGACACGTCCTGTATATATCCACGCTCACAATCCGCGCTCTCTTTCTTTTCTTGTCAGGCATTCGATGCGCGAGTTGGTGCGGGACACTGCTCTTTGGCTTTTGCGAAGTTTTGGAGAAAGGTTGCTGCGGTGTTTCGTCAGCGTGGAGTGTTAAGGTTCACAGCAGGGTTGCCTGCTGGATATCCATTTTGCAGAGTTTGTGGTGTTGTATCTTTTGTTTCTGGTATTAGGGTCATAGGGTTAGGTCCATTTCCTTTTTAGTTTAACTTATCGTTTTTCAAATAAATCCAGCATTACTCCAGCTGGGGTTCGTAGGTGTGCCGAACACCTCAATATGGGGTCTCGTGAAGAAAGCCACCTACCACACTTCCGTAAAAGTGACGTCATCGTTAGGTGATGAACAAACCTCCAGCACACGTTACACGCCGTACCGCACTNGCATTTCAAAGTTTTTATCCGGTGCAGCCCAACCATTTAAGATGGAGAGAAACACGGAACGAGAGTATAACTGCTAAAAAGAGTTAGTTTTGCGATGCTTG
>JGI24159J19872_10009118_pt1 | contig 13007 bp, 7 predicted proteins | sample Ectturendosymbi4_FD_19872 | JGI IMG/M metagenome (IMG submission 19872) | reverse complement strand
AGTTTCCACCCATCGTCCAGCTCTTCAGTGTTAGAACCATGATGCTTTGTCAAAGAGATGCCAATAACAGCCAGAGATTATAATTTGGCTTCCTTGAACATTTTGTGCTCTTTCCCCTTAAGTGATGTGATCTTCCAATGAGATTGCTGTTTATGCGTGGCCTTAAGTCTCCCAGAGTAGAAACACTCTGCGCTGTCCCCATTCGCCTCCCCAAATGCATAGCTGGCTCAACATGGGTCTCCACTTGTGGGTAGCTGATGGAAGCGATTGTCGCAAATTTTTTGAAGTCCAATTGACTGTCGCAAATTGTTGCAAGGGAGACTGTCACAAATTTTTCAAAGTCCAATTGAATGAAGTTCAACTGGTCTCCGGAAGTCCAATTGAATTATTTTTTATATCACACTCCTAAGCTACAAATCTTAACTCGTGCCTATTGAAATGGTGCAATTTCTTTTGAAACTTTTATTGAAAGAGATGATTCTTGCTGTGTACCATGATTTCCATTGGTTGCTAGTTGCTACAAAATTGTTGACAGCCAAACTTCATTCATGTTATGTTAAGGAGTCAGTGTCGGAAATTTCGAAAAGGTCAGAGTTGGAGTCAGATATTTTACCTCTGCCTCCACAACTCTGGTTAACAGTATGGCTGCACACTATTGTACTGTAATTGTGCTAAACAATTTTATACTTTATTTGCATGAATGCAAGTTGGTAAGCATGTGCAAAGCACGGGTCATGCCAGTGCAACAGCAAACACCTTTTGATTTCAAACAATAATCTATGAATTTTTTTGTTCACTGTTGCAACTACATTATGTCCATTAGTTTTTTTCATAGAAAATAGGTTAACATGGCTGTGTTTAAAATGATAGTATTGATGCTTCTCACACAATCTTTGCTTCATTTTACTGTCTTAAACAAAAACATTGGACTGCAAGTATGTGACCTTTACGATTAAAATCCATACTTTAGTTAATTAAATAAATAATTTCTTCTATTCAATAAACCAGATCACACAATTAAAACCATTATGCAATTAATTGAAGCATTTTCTTTTCAAGTGATAGGCTATGGTTTGAGATTTATGACCCTAACACAATAAAACGTATTCTGCAATTATCCTGTATGCATTTAATTGGATTTGTCTGTATATGCACAGTATTCAGTATATCACAAGTTTGACTGACTTGTACCTTCCTTGCTTGGTGTGGAAGACCTGCTGTTGGAGGTGCTTTCCTTTCCAGACTTACGCTCTTTGTGCATTTTTTTAGCTTGCATGAAAACAGCACTACTTGACAAAGAATCTTCATCATCCATGTCACTTGCTGATTCCACAGAAGATGCACTTTCATCACTTTCTGCAGGATTACCAATGTATACAAAATGATTAATGAGGAAACTAAATAAAAATGTACTACTATCTACAAGCATGAAATCAGAAATGAAAATGAAAGCATGACTATGCTTGAATACTAGCTTCAGTTATTTCGATCCATTTACGCCTAATGATCAAAGTGTTTGATACAGTTCTAGCTTCTTACTGTTCAGTCACAAGCCCATAGCTAAGCATGTCAAACCTGTTTTGTATGCAGATATTTTTAACAAAACTTCAAAACTCAACTCATCTTGTAAGTGCTGGCATATAATGCAATTATTCAAGAACAGACAACAAAAGCACACAAAACATTTATGGATGATTCCTTCAATATTAACAGCTCTAAGTTTGCTGTAAGCTTTTGAGGAATGAACCAATGGGCTCTGTTTTTATCCTTTTGTGATGACTCAAACTTGCGCATATCTGTATTCAAGCAACTAGTCTCCACACAGGTGAAGAGTTTGAATCAATCAGCAAATTTTTAACACCTTCAGTGCCAGGTGGATTTTCCCTTTGCAGGTGTAATTTGCCCAAATTTGGGCAGTCTTTGCAACTCCATAACTTGCAAGGCGATTGAGCTAGAAGGTTTGGATTTCATTTTTTTATGGATGACATCATAAGTGGGGTGGGTTTTAGGCCATTTTGGCACAGATTACCTGGCAATGGGCTCCCAACTGCTTAGAGGGAATTTTTGACTCAAGTTTTACGTGGAAACTAAGCTATAATCTGAGTCTTTGAAACTTTTTTGACTGGCTTTCTAGCGTTTCTGGTTCCAAAGTTACAACCAAAAAACTCATTTTGGGAAAAAACGTTTCTAGGTTACTTTTACCCAAATTTAATTTTTATTGAAATATATTTGAATAAAGATGTATTTGAATAAAGATGTAAGACTGACATTGTGTAGTACTGTGTGAAAACGATTTCCTATGAACACTTTGACGTCTGGTCTAAATCAAGCGGTTCGCGTCAAAACAACCGGATCACACGTGGATTTGCGCACGCGTAACTCTGGTGCTGAAAGCGGTAGAGAGCTTTTCAAAGGCTTAAAAGACGCGGCAAGTCTTCTAGTCTACACTCCAAAAAATTTTTTTGCTTGGGGAATACAGATTTTTGTGAGTGACGTCATACGTGGAAGATTTTTAGGCCACCTTGGCCCACTTCACCTGGCCCTCGGCTCAAACTGTTAGATGGTAGTATTTCGCTGAAGTTTTTATTGGAAACTAGGCTATAGTCCAAGTCTTTTGATACTTTGGATGACCTGCTGGGGCTTCAGGTTCAAAAGTTATGATCTAAGGGAATAAAAATATTTGACTAATTAGTTAATTGATTAATTTTTTTTATTTTAGATCGTAACTTTTNAACCAGAAATGCTAGCAAGTTGATCAAAGGCTCAAAAGACCCNGACTCAAGCCTAGTTTCCAATGAAAACTTCAGCAAAATACTTTGCCCTAGGCCAGGTAACGTGAGCCAAAAACTACTTCACTTATGACATCACTCACAAAAAATCTGCAACTCCCAACCAAAAAATTTTTGAGTGCAGACTAGAAGACTGGCCGATCCGTTTGAAGGTTTGAACAGCTCTCTAGCGCAATCGGCAGAGGAGCTATGGCGTTGGTAAGGCAACTGACAACTGCTGTTTTAGGCCGATTTCAAAATACGGATATATCGTGCCCCGGCTCTCAAAGTGTTAAAAACTTGCTAATTGATTCAAACTCTTCCCGTGTGGAGACTAGGCATTTGATTCCTTCAATAATGCATTTCCAACCACTACAGCACTTCAGGTATCATNAAATTTTAGGCTCCCACATATTTTTTTATGATTTATATGATCATCAAGTTGTTAAAACTACTTCACACCATAATGATGGCATAAACTTTGTCTGTAGACATCTGAAGTTATTAAAACTACAACAGTAAGGATTAGTATCTGCAAGAACAGTGGTTAGTTTACCTTGGTCAGCTTTACTTTGGGTTTCATTGCTTTTAGGAGTACTTTTGTCTTCATTATCTTCATCTTCACTACTTGAAGAAACCTCAAGTTCATCTAGTCCTTTAGGAATCACACGTGAGTCATTTGCCTCCTCATTTTCACTGCTCACATCACTTGCATATGCAACCTCATCGCCATCATGTTCACCATCATCAGAATCCTCAACAGGTTCATCAACATCATCATCATCTGATTTCACCAACTTGTCCTTTTTTCTGCTCTTTTTTGCTTCTTCTGACTCACTTCCACTACTGCTGTCAGTCATATACAAATCAAGATCCTCATCATCATGAATTACAAGATTTGAATCCTTTTTCTTAGTTTTCCTTCCTGCTGCTTTGCGATCTGCATTAAAATCAACACTTTCACTAGTGCTGCCTTCTTCGGCTTCATCCTTTATATGTAAGCGTTTTCTTGCCATATAATTAAGGTGGTTCAAAATTTTGTCACGTTTATCCCAAGCAGCTTCAGCTTCTTCATCAGTTAGTGTACGGTGAGCAATTTTTCTTCTAAACCTGTACCATTCCTGAACTGGATAAGCCTCAAATGTAAAGTCAGGTCTTTGAGTGAAAATGAAATATACAGAACCTTCACCAATTCCACCTTCTTTTTTTCCTGAATAGTCCTTTACAGTCATCTTCGGTTTGACATCTGTTGGAACTTTGCCATTAAGTTTTTTCTTAAAATCTGGTTCATTCTCCACGGCAGACACTGTGAGAGTCCATGGCTGATTTTCAACTTTAAATACTGCATCCTTTCTTCCATATTTCAACTTTCTTGCCTGTAGAAAAATGACATAAAACTTCAAGTAAAAAAATTATAAAACAACTAATAGAAAATTTACCATATTTTAAGAAAAGAACGACCTTATTGCTTAATTTCATGCATTTAAATAAAATTCTAGGTAGCCAAAAGCAATAAAACTTGTTTTTCTGAAGCAGTAATTCTCGATTTTCTTCACAACACAAGAAAACATCACTTTCACTCCTGTTCAAAGTAATCATTTAATCAGATATATAGAACAGATACAATTGGTGTTGCTTTTTGGTCAATACAGATGACTCCAGCAACTTACATGTATCAGTTAAATGCATAAACTGCTTTAACGAATAGGATTCTGGTCTGGAACCCCAAACCAAAATCATCTTAGGTGAAGAAAATAGTCCAGTCAGTCACATAATGTATAACCACATAAACCAGATATGCGCATAGAAATGTTATTTTCATTTGTAGATTTGTATCACACTTCACTACAAAGAAGCACAACTGTGCTGCACAGAGGAAAGCCGCTTTGCCATTAATTCCATTAAGCAACTGCCACCATGGCAATGGCTAGAAAATGAAGTTACAAGCTTTGGTGAAGATGCTAAATTCAACCCCAAAGGTTCAAATTCAGCAGCAAATTCACAGTTTCAACTGATTAAGCAGCAGCTTTGTTAGTTAGTTGGCCTAATGAACAAAAAAAACTCTAGTGTCAGTACACAATTTTTTGTTGCACTCTTACAGATATTAGTGGTGTCAAATAACAAGCATATAAATAGAGTCAGGCAATAAAGTTGCAGATATTTGCCTGATATTAACTACATGGATAATCGCATGTTCTGGTCAAACACAAAAAAAGCTTGGCAAATCAGCTATGTGATCAACCAGATTTGTCTGTATTTAAATTGCATCACGATACTGACTTGGATCCGTATGAGGGGCTCATGTTTATTAAAAAAACATTTAGCTTAAGCACAATCATCTAACAATCAATGACTCACCTGTTCCCGTTGTTTTCTACCATATTCACTTCCTTCTCCAAATTCTGGATAAATATCCTCTTCAGTATAGATTTTCTTCGCACTCAAATCGCGTGTCAAAGTAGCATCAGTCCAGTTCTACATAAAAAAGAGATGAAAATAGTATGAAGAGCATGTAAAACTTGATAAAAGGTTAATAATATAAAAAATAAATGCGAGAAGATTATTCTGGTAGAACAGCAAATGTGTAAGTAAAGACAGTCCTATCTTTGCTAGTTTCTTAATTCGATTAACTTCAAACTTTCTCATTTCCATTAGCTTAAAATGACATATACATAAACTTTGTATGCTTCAATAGTAAAAAAGACACTATAGATTTAGGACTTCATTTTCAGCTACTGATTGTGTATGCATAACCAGTTTTTTTAAGGCGTTTTAGGGACCCGATTCGGGTCCCTAGAATCAGAGAAAATTATCATGGGGTTCCTAAAATCACAGAAAATCGGGTCCCTAGAATCAGAGAAATCGGGTCCCTACAGATCCATACCGGGTTCCTAACATTTTCCTTTAAAAAAAAACCTGGCATAACTTATTATGTATGCACTTAGCAAGTAGTGAATGGCAGAGAACAGTTTATGAACAGCACAGAATCTCATTTTGACTATGTTACAGATTCATAACTTAGACATTTACTACAACATACTAAGCTACAATATAGCAATTAATGAATTTAGTACCTGAATCTCAACCGTAAAGATCTACATTCATAGTGTAAAAAATAATGATTTCACAAACATGCATGATGTGAGCTAACACTTAACCCCATAACGCCTGTGCTGGCCAATATGATGCACGTTTTTGGCCACAACTTGCCAGCCTCTGAAGCTAGAAAGCTGTTCAAACCCTTTATGGATTCAGGTAAGTCTTCTACTTTCGATTGAAAAAAACATTTTTTTTATTTGGGTTTTGGGTTCTCTGTGGGTGACGTCATAAGTGCGGGTGTTTTGCATTTTTTTGGCCAACTTTATCTGGCCCTAGGTGCTAATCTAATCAGCCACTTTTTTGGCTCGTGTTTTTCGAATCTAGGTTATCATCCAAGTCTTTAGAGCCCTTGATTGGTTTTCTAACATATCTGGAACCAAAATTATGGCTCAAAATCAAAATATTGGTAGAAATTCCATTCCCATAAATGTTGACCCTAGGTATATTCTACCCATATTATATATGGCCATAACAAGCCATCAGATTGAGCTAGAGAACTGTTCAAACCCTCTAAAGATGGGGAAAGTCTTATAGTTTTCAATAAAAAAATTGTTTCCGTTTTGGATTTCAGATATTTTGTTTATGTTTGCATGATAGGCAGTATGTTTATGCATATCCTGTTTATATTCTGATGATGTCATCCTCTGGGAGCCAGCCAAATGAGCCAGTTTTTGGCTCAAAATTTTTATTGGATTCTAAGCTATAATACGAGTCTTTAGAGCCCTTGATGGGCTTTTTAGCGTTTCTAGTTCACAAATTATGGCCAAACTCCAGTAAATTAATTAGGGACATCCCTAAAAATTACTCAGCAAATTCATGAAATCTTTGAAATTTTTTGGCACAACTTTGGAAAAAACGCTGTTATATTCCTCACACATCCAAACAACTTGCGCAAGAAAGCACAACGAACCAAGTCAAGACAGCTATCTTGCAACAACACTAACAGGTATGTTTTCATAAACAAGCAGACAAGATGAAGCATGAAGCATGTGTCAGCCATCACAACTGAAACAAAAGCATCATCATTAATCAGGTTAATTAAAACTCATAGCAAAACATTGAAATTGCTGCAATTTGAAAAATTTTAGCTCATAAATTGTGATTCTGAAAGTTTTTGACAAAAACGTAAAGCATAGAATACATTATATTTTTGATAATGAAGCAGAAAACAAGATTTAAAAATTTTGGAAATAGTCGGTTATCGGTATCAGCTATCGGTCCATGAATGGTCGATGCATCGGTATCAGTCCCAAAAAAGCCATATCGCTCTATCTTTACACACTTGGGCTGCTGGCCATAGGTTCTCCGCTACTACACAATATGCATTCCAGAAATGTCTGCAACAATCACAGGCACTACAGAAACACCCAAACAGGAAAGAAATATCAATGTTACATAAAATTTTACATATCTTTGTCATAACATGGTCCAAGGTCTTGGTCTCTTTTCCGGAATTGTTTTACTACACTGAAAAAGTTTTAATCAGGATCATAATGTACAATTAGTAAAGCAATTTCATCCAACTAAGCAAATTTTTCCTAGCACAAGTTTCATCTAAAATGTCACATACTGATTCTGAAGCAAGGGTGTCCCAAGTGCAAGTTGAGGACCAAATGCAGCCTGTGAGTGCATTTCGTATGGCTCACAGCATTGCTTTCAAATTGTGTTGACATGGTCCACCAAAGCATAAATTACACGTGTGTGTTAGAATGAAATCAGTTTGTCTCTATTTAAAAGGTTTTCAATTGAATTTTAATGCGCTGAAAGCAAACACGAGCAAGAAAACAGCCAAATCTTAAAAGAATTGCCCAGACTATGCCAACCTTCAAAAAAGCCATGCTGGCCTACAGCCACCTTGACATGATCACATTTGGTCCTCTTTGAAAAAATTTGAACACCCTTGTTCAAAAGCACCTTTCCAGAATGTTGCCCATCGCATGACTAAGTTAGAAAATAGGTTTATAATATGCATTGCAAGCTTCATCTAATGACCATAAAATTTATTATTCCAAATTCATTAGGCTCATAACACACACAGTATCAAATGCTTATGCTAAACAAAAATTGTGCAGTCTTACTCTAATATCCACACGGTCACCAGAATTGAACTGCATCACATTGTATTTCTTGCAGAAAAGTTTTGGTACATAAACAGTGTATTCATCAGCACGGGTAGATGCCATATTGATATTAACAATGATAGGATACAGGGCAAGAGAGAAAGGTCAAAGCACTTTATTGTTAATACCTAGTGCACTGAACAATCATGACCAACAAAAACAAAATAAAAAAACAAAATATAGACCTACCATAATTTAACCATGGTTAAATCTTTAATGGTTAACATGATAGAACATAGTAAGCTGAAAATGTCATCTGGACTTAGTAGAGCTTTAAACTAGACATCAACTGATACATCAGGTCGGCCGATATTTGGGTTTTACCGATATGTCGGTATCGACCAAAATGGCCAATTTTATCGGCCTCAACAGGTGTTGGCAAAACGCTGTTATATTCCTCACGCATCCAGACAACTTGCACAAGAAACAGTCATGAGTCTTCTTGGAGCAACGCTAGCAGGTGTGTTTTCAAATACAAGCTAACAAGATTAACCATGGAGCACACGTAGCCATCGCAGCGGAAACAAACACATCACAGGGAAGTTTCGCAATGCTTGAAGCTTATTGTCAAGACCGCGCCACCATGAGCAAGTGTTGTGTATGAATAAATTTCGGTTATACTTCTAGAAGTTTTCACAGCAGGGTCATTCCATGTCAAGTCACCCAATGGGCTAAGCCCTACCCTTTCAGAATTTGATGAAATTTAACATATGTGTTGGTTTCGGCCCACAAACCTCAAATCTAAAATTTTTAGTTGATCAGATGATTGGTTAATTTTTTGAAAATTTAGAGAAAATAAAGGGGGCTCCCAGCTTCAAAACCCCATATGTTTTGAACTAGTGGTCCAATCTGGAAAAGTAAGGTATCTTTGAAAAGGGGAGAAAGTCAGGAATTCAAATCTGACATCATTTTTGTGATTTGGGTACATTTTGGGGTGATGACCTTTTGACCTATATTTTGACCTTGAAATTGACATCGTGGATCAAATTATAAAATGCTGATGACCATCGGATATCGCAGCCCTATTTGTCACCTACAATATATCAATATATGGAATACGTAAAACTTTTTGTTTTTGAGTAATAACAAATTGAAATTAGCATATGTAGACAATACTGGTTAAGTTCACGCAAACCAAGTCTTCTAAATGCCATCATTTTACCATGCACAACTTCAATGCCAGGGTTAGGGTCACAGTTTGTTTTTAGGACATTGCAGAAGGTCAAATTTACATGGCAAAATATATTTCCATGGTGAAATGACAATGTTGAAAGGTTTTGTACCCAACTGAATGTATGTTACCTACACTACATTCTGATATGAAATGTGTTGTTTAAGGTACATAAGGTTGTTAACATGTCAGTATCAGTGAGCAACTAAGTTTTTACATTGATGTCAACCCCTGTAACCAGAAGAAAACATACCACTAAGCAGAATATTTCACTGGTAAGACAGGAAGATATCAAAATGTTGGCATGCAAAGTACGATTAAGTACACCATATCAAAGCAAAGATACCTTACTTTTCCAGATTGGACCACTAGTTCAAAAGATATTGGGTTTTAAAGCTGGGCACCCCCCCTCCCCCTTATTATCTCTAAATTTTCAAAAAATTAACCCCCAGATCTCGGAAACCAATCATCCGATCAACAAAAATTTTTAGATTTGCGGTTTGTGGGCCAAAACCAACATGTATGCCGAATTTCATTCAATTCTGAAAGGGTAGAGATTAGAATTGTCTTTTTTTGGTGGTTTGACATGGAATGACCCAGCATGAAAAGTTTGACTATAAATCAAGCTGCAGAAATCCAATCAATGCCTAGTTTTGCGCAGATCAATGTAAAAAAAAGCTTGCATGAAAAATCAATTGCATTATGCTATGCAACATTTATGGTATTATTAACATGATTACAACTGCAATCACTACTCACTAGTGATACTAACTGACGCTGTGAAGCAATTGCATGTAACATCTTAAAAGCATTCCACTTACGTTAACTTGATGTATTAGGCTATAAACACGCTGGTTTATACCGTACACAAGCTAAAATGCCCTGTTCGTGGTTTAAGTTAATCGACATTTTCCACAAGGCATGTTAATGAAGCAGGCAGATCCTCAAAAGCTTGCCACCAGGCTAAACTTTTTTTGATATTTTTGATCCGTTGAGGTAATCCTTGCCATTATTGCTTTCCACATATGTTGACATTTACTGAAAGAACTATGAGACAAGAAAAGGGAGAACTGATGAATTATCCCATCAACAAAAATGTTGTGCTTGGAACAAGGAATAACTGGAAATTAGCTTCATTGTACGCTTCCAATTGTTTGTTTGTACCTAAAAAAATTTCAGTAAAACTAATTCTTCTAATAGATTAAAATTAACCACTTGGACAAACTTCCTAGATTTTAGAATACATTGAAATGCTTAGCCTTTCTTGATCTTTCGTGAACTGTTATGCTCTGTTTAAAATCATGCTGTCCATATCCTAAAGCTATCTGAAAGCATATTATGATGCACAACGTACATTTCTGTATATTGTCTATTTTGACTCATGAGGCAAAATAACTTCTGATGTCTGAAGCTGAAAATTATTGGCTGAAGTAGTCACATAACAAGTTTGGAACGCATGTCCTGTTAGTTGAATGTGACATCTGCAGAAGCTTAGTCCCACATGCATGAACAAGTCAAACTATTGTAAGTGTAATGCTTGCAGGGCTGGCAAGCAATTAGTGTGTTTGCATCACCAAGCTTTTTATTAGTCATTTGTTTTGTACCAATGGCTCCATTTAAACACAATCCATGATTTCACATTCTTAATTTCGTTTATTAATGCTACCCAATGTTGCACTTTAACCACACCTAACCAGAGGTGATTGGAGTCACTTTTTTTTACTCCTGCTCCTGTTCCTAAGAAAGTGACTCCAGCTCCTGCTCCAGAACTCATTGGAAATTTACACTCCGACTCCTGTTTACACTCCGAAAGCTTGAAAGCAGAATCTATTTTGCCACATGACGTAAAATAACTGCTTGAACTATTTTGCCTTTGGCCAATATGGATGAGTATTGTCATGCTTTTAGTGATGACAAGCAGGCAGTGATTTCTCTTGTCTGTGTTGGTCAACTACAGGTTTTCCCTTACTTTAAATCCTAACTCATTTTGTACTTGTGTACCATAAACTCAGTACATCTCATTTTGGGTTGCATGTAAAAGGCAGAACTCCGTAAATAGCGGAGCTTAGTTGCAGAGGTTTGATGACGTAACCGGAGTGGAAAAAAGTTGCGTTGCAAAAGGAATAAACAAAAAAAAGCAAAGGAAAAATATCTTATTACAAATAAATATGAGCTTCCCCTAAACATCTAGCACATGGATGTTTGCGATGTTTAAAAATTTTATATATTCACAACTGTTGAAACCTCTTTTTTGTCCCCGAACCGNNGGTAAGCAAAAATTATCAAACTTGAGAATAGACTTCTTTTACCGTAGCATAATATCACCTTTTGCAAAAAAATTATTTTTACTACCGTTTAGTTCTCATTGCTCAACACAAAATATCAGTTTTGGCGACTGCGGTACGTCATCAAACCTCCACAACCAAGCTCCGGTCTTCACGGAGCTCTGCCTTTTACAGGGTACCTCATTTTACCTCATGAGGCAAAATAATATACATCATGTCATCATGCTACCAAACTTGAAACCAAGAATAAGGAATAGAATCATAAGTTGTTCTCATGTGAACCAAATCTCATTTGACTCGTTCAGTTCTGACCTGAACTAGTTAAGTAATCATCATGAAATGTACAACTTTTTTATTTAACTCCTTGTGATTTAGGCACAAGACAAGACAAGCACATTGAAACAAGAACAAGGCAACTGAACTACTGCTATCTTTTCACTTTAGCCTCTACAAATAAAACCATGCAGGCTACATTGAAAACACTTCACACCACTTTATTCACACAATTAATTTATTTCTTGTAGGCCTATTTGCATTTCAATTTGAACTTGCAAGATGATAATCTGGCATGTTTAGGAATAGTGAGCCTGAACTGCATTCCTGCTAGCTTCATCTTGACTACTGCACTGCTGTTGACGTTGCTGCATTGCAAAGATACATATTACATGCATTGTTGTCTTCTACATTTCACTGAAACTAACAAATTGTGAATACTGCTAAAAACACGACCCAGCAAAGAGGTAAAATTTCCAGTAACTGAAGTCCTGTGATGCAGCAGATGAGCGTAAGCTAGTACGCACCAATCAGATCAGAACACAGACCGCCCGTCTGCCACCCTCCCTCACCATCAACAGCCTGAACTAATGACCGACTAGTTTATCCAACAGAATAGAGCAAGNATATTAGTCTAACACTTAGCCGTTCAGAGAAAATTTTAATNTAANAAGATTAATTATCCGACTCCTGTAAAAAATGAAATTCTCAATCCTGCACCAGCTCCAGGTCCGGTTTTCAATCAAAAATCTGACTCCAGGTCCTGTTCCGGCTTCGGCAAAAATCTTAGTATCCTTCCGGAGTTCACTCAGGCTTTCCGGCTCCGTGCTCTGCACCTAAAAGAGATGAGCGGACTGTGAAATGTTTCAGTCTGATTCCAGTACTGATCCGATGAAATTGAATCCGATCCAGTCCTAATCCGCAAAATTTTTCAAAATCATCAGTCCGATCCAGTGCTGATCCGCCAATGTAAAATAATGTATTTGTATTTTGCCACATGAGGCAAAAGAACTACTGAAGCTATTTTGCCTTTAGCAAAATATGATGGGTTGAAGGCAAAATACTTCCAGCAGTGCTTTTGCCTCATGAGGCAAAACACACACAACCTTTTGGCATTACCAAAATTTAGCAAGCAAGTGTCTATTAGGCATCAGAGGCAAAAGCACTGCTGGAGTTATGATGCCATTAGGAGAGTCCGATTGCTTGGATTGACCAAGCGACAAGGACAATACACTTGGATTAGCATAAGGTCCTTTTTACATGACCATAATCCTAAACTTAAAACTATAGT
>JGI24159J19872_10009111_pt1 | contig 13014 bp, 7 predicted proteins | sample Ectturendosymbi4_FD_19872 | JGI IMG/M metagenome (IMG submission 19872) | reverse complement strand
CTTTACTTAACCACTGTGGACCTCTATGCTGCATCGGCACATTTTCAAGCATGTGCTGAGTCCACTTTTTCTCGTCACTTTGGAACGAGCGATTGCAAAATGAAAGAAATGTTATCATCAGGGTTGGGCTTCCAGGTTACAGGCGAGGAAATGCCGCATACTTTTCAATATTTTAGTTGGACAGCAGTGCGCTATCCAATATGACTGTCCTGCTCTGTGGACACTTACGTAAGGACAGATGGGGATTCTAATATCATTTGAAACAGAGTTCGTCAGACTGAATTGTGTGTATCTAGCAAAACTAAAGCTGTACTTTAAGTATGAAAAATGCACTCTGCTGTTACACGATCTTTTTTTGTTCGTTTGACGAACCCGGTCAGTGATAACTCCTTCACCAGCCTAGAAATATAATCGGTGGTGAGATACGTTTTTTTAAAAAACAGGTTCTCTCACTCTGGGAATCACTAACAATAGGTTCTCTCTTTATCACAGTCTCCAGAGGCAAACCATGCTAGTTGGCCCATTATAAGTGCAAAGGTTGGTCTTTGTGTTGCTAACTTGCGCAGTCTAGCAAGGGAAGTTATTGAATTTAGTTATTTTTTCAAATTTTTGTCTTAATTTCACTATTAAAAGTTAGTAACAGGTCTGTGAGAGGTTTGCCAAAATAAGTTATAAGCAAAAGGTGTTCATGGGAAAAAATTGAGAACACCTGACTTAAGCCAACAACCGGTTCTCGGGGTTAAAGAAATTCCAATAGCAGGTTCTTGCGAACCGGTCGAATCCCATCACTGGATATAATAACTATTTAAACAAAACCAGAGTTGCTCTTTCAATTTTAGACTTTTGTTTTCAATATTTGTTTTCAATTTATCAGTGTAATGTATTTTAAATGACACAGATTTTGTTAATAGACATCAAATAGGTATGAACCGCTGTTGCCGAAAATGTTTGTGTACTTTCTTGAGAGTTACGACAGCATCGCTATAGACGCTGCAACAATCAGGCGCTTCTACCGTACAATTTCCCTACAATATGTTGTTTGTCATACTACATAAAAATCCAGCAATATTAAAAAACAATTCAGCAAATGCTTACTTAAAATAATTTTTGCTTGAAGAATATATCCAAATATAAATTTTTTATACGTTTTTGAAAATATATTTTTACACAATTTAGTGAAAAGTAGTTTGCTACCGCTTGTAACTAAAACAAATATTTTTCCAAAACTACTTTGCTTTGAAGAAATTATGTATCAGAATCAGAACTCAAAACCTCTGACTTGTTTCGTCATAAGTGTCATGGAGGCCAATACCGTTTGCAAACAATTCCTTACACTGATGAATTGAAACTCCAATTCAAATTATTGCGTTTTTGTCGAATCTCAGCCAAATGAGCTACAACCATTTTGTTTTCTTACTGTTTGAAACCATTTTTTGCAATATAATGCAGGTGTCAATGCATTGACTAAGACTCCATACTCGCTCTGCTGTCATGCCATGGCACTCACTGCCCCCACGCGTTGGATGCCACGCAGCAGCTTTGTTCTTTGCGGGCGAAGCAGTATGCAACAGTTTACAGACGAAAAGCAATAAACATTTTCGGCGCACAAGTTTCGGTGTAGAAGTGATGCAGCAGTTGTGAAATAGTTGCATCACTTGTGCACCGACAGTATTGGGCTAGCTACAGTGTTTCTCGCATCTATACAGTACATAGCGAGGCTTTCGAGCAATTGCATCAATCTTCCATACGCGGCAATTTAATGAAAGCAAACAATGAACCCAATTTTTATCTCCCCCCATATTTCGAAACAAGCCTCCTCCCAAGTTATGCTCGAATTTTTCAGATCTTGCTTCGACATGGTCGAGGTTTAGAAATTCTGAATATTCCGACTCAGCAGCGATCGTTGAAACTGTGGTTAGATGGCATTAAGATCAACAACTCACCCATTTAGATATCAAACAACATTGCTCAGTAGCCAGAAGACATGGAAGTTAGTGTGGGTGTTGGGTGTTATTTGTAGAAAAAGGTTTACAAGGGAAAGGAGAAGATATATGTCGTTTTTTATCATTACCAGTTGAACATATCTGGCTTTATATCTAACTCTGAATGCATTTGCATTTATGAAATCCGCGTTTTTCATTCAATAAATTTTGACACTCAAAACGTGCGCTCGTAGATTCGATTCCGAACAAAATGTTGAAAACAATTTCTTCTTTATTTTGTTCCGCAAAGCACAGTCATGTCATGTTTTATTCGTTTCATTGATTGATTGTGTACTTTTAGCTCGCTGCACCTTAACTCGTTGGCTGACAAAATTTTTAACTACCCCTCAAGGAAAAGCACCCAACAAAAGGTCATGTCGCGATGCTGACAGGTGTTTTGCTGCAGATGTGTTCGACAATGTGATGATGGTAGGTCGCAAGCATCCACACGTCGACACGAACCTCTGACGCTCTCAAGAAACTCCTGTCGAAAAAGCAAATCTTCAATAGTAGCGTTTTTCGTCTGAGGGGTACGTTGAGTTGGATTGCCATCGCGTTCTTCGGTAGCGGAGACAGTGTTTGCAGAAAACAGCAGAGTGGCCACTAGCAACGCTGAATTATGGAGCAGCATTATTGGCGCGATTTACTCTGAAACAAAAAAAGTGCAGGTCGCTGACCATGAGCAAAACCTTGGAACATCGTACCTTTGGCAAACGAATTAACTAGCCAATTGCGTACGCGTAAATCTTTTCAGTGTCGAATCAAAATCAATGAGTTGCAGGTTAGCACTGCATCTGTAGTTCCATACAGTTCGGAGTATGATTAATGGAGGGTGTGTTGGTAATAAAGACCTAAGACACCGGCGTTTACAGCGAAATTCAGTACCTGCCCTGCCTTGAGGCAACACCTGCCCTGCGCTACATAAAAATTGAAATGCGACGAAGAAGAAAAAATCAACGAGATTGCTTTACAGCTTACCAAATATACCAAGCATGCAGTGGTAATTGTTGAACGTTCATTACTCGAAACTAAGACCGTTTCAGTGCTCACAGGACAGGTGTGGTCAAAGTGCTCCGAGTCGTATCCGTCTGGTCTATATTCAGAAATATACTCACGATAACATATCTATCCCGACTATTTAGGCAACCTAGACATTCGTGAACGGTTCGTCACATGTTCCATCGCTCGTGGACACTGCGCCAAGACTGTAACGTTCTAATGAGAAGCAGTCAATCAGTTCCATGGATTTAAAAGTATTTGCACGGAAAACGGAATGTCACACTTAGCTTTGCATCCCAGCATCGTTAAACTGAACACAAAACAGTTAGAACCGAATTCAATACATTCACTATTTCTTTCAATCGCATGTATTCCACGCTTGTAAAATGGAAGGCATTAAAAAGTTCGGAAATAGAAATTTACGTGGATCATGCGGTTTTAATTTTTCCTACCCACACGGAATGAACAACTACAGCATAAAAATAGCAATTCCGAATGCAGTAATTTTGTATTTGGCGTTATGTTGAACTGACATGCCAATTTAGTGGACAGTCCGATCACGTTTCTTCACCAGGTGATACAGACTGATCTGCAACTCTCCATTCTCAACCTGAGCTCTGCATGTCGCAACCTAACTTTGCGTGTCTCAATCTAAGTCATATGTGAATATTTTCAAGCTTTTTATTGGTGTAAAGCACGCTGCTTTTTAACTACACGGCTTGCCTCACTGAGGTTGCAATCCATTCATGGCATTTTGACGCCAGATATTCTTCAAAGCTCTAAGCGAGCTTCGGTGTGGATCTAGACTAATTACGCTGTCATAAACAGTTCATTTCTCATTCGACGCATAATAATCGGCATCTTAACGTCTATTAAAAAAAGAGTATCCTAAACCTTGTGTCTCAACCAGTCACGTGATAAACGCTTTCCAAACAAATGCCGTATGTTCCCTGTGCAGAAAAATTTGCAGACATGCAGAAAGTTTCAGTTTTTCATATTACGATACCTAGCACAGTGGTTTAATCAGAATAATGCGTTCATTGGTTTAAGTAAAATTAGCATCAGCGTAAAACCAAACGCATATCTGCAGCGCTTTGTAAAGAAATAAAACAAAAAGTTTGTAAAAACTTTCTTTTTGCTTCCAAGAGACATATTATGATACTTCACATAAAAGACTGGAATTTTAATGTTTTGTTAACCACACAACGAACTACATGAATCTTGCTGTCTCTTTGAAGTACAACGAAACTCAAAAGGTCTGCGTTTCATACGTTTTGGTTGAACGCGAGTTCCATATTGCTGAAGCGTAACAACAGTTCAAAACNTGTTACAAAGAAANTATTGTACAAATAGTTGCCAGACATTTTGAGGTATTAAATATTTGGTTCGCACGTACAAGTGGGCTTTTCGTCCCCAAATTAGAATGACGTTCCATTAAAAGTAAAGCATTTTAATGATCACGTTCAAGCGTTCATTCTTATGAATACTGCTGTTTTCATAAAGTAATTTTGTAGCGCTCCAATTATGTTACTCTTCTGCATGAAGATGACTGAATGCAGTATATAATTACTGGTGCCTTGTTCGAGTGATTGTTCCTCTTCAGCATCGCCTCAGCGTGTCAACTAACTACTTCCCTATGAAGCGTTGCGTACAAGCATTTCTTTACCCTCGTATGCGTCTAAATAACATTATGTGGATCTTGTGTCTGAGACAAACACGCAAATAAAAGTATAAAATAAAAAGTCCTGAAAGTAATTCACGTTCAACACGAAACAGCTACAAGCCTACTTGGTTGCAAGCTGCCAAAATGTCGTTGTTGATTTTTGTAGAAAACTTATTCGCAACCTGTATTTTCCTTAACTTTTTCTGAACAATGCATCAAAGGATACTGCGGAATAGCGATTGATTCTTTTTTTAAATATCGAGAAACCCTTCCAAGAAGTTCAACTTCAAACCTTATTGTTGTTATTGGTTGTCAACAATTCTCACCACTCCTTCCAGTGGACAAAGCTAAATCAGCTGCAAGTTCAAAGCAACAGAACCATTCTGCAGAGATTCTGGACACTATATGTAACTAAGCAATGAGCAGGGAAAAACTGCTTAAGCTATAAATTATCTGCGATTCTTTAACGCAATGAACTTTCTAAACAGAAGCAGCAGGGCCTCATACATTAAATTGGTGTCCTTGACAAAGAAACAAAGCCCCAAGGTCAACATTTCTAACAGGCTTATTTTCGTGCGCTCTTATTTGCTGGATGAAACAAGCACAGGCAGTTTTCACCTGATCTCGCCCCTCCACAAACCGTTTAAAAGACGCAGTTAGCTGTCAGTCACGTCAAGCGGCTGTCCGCACTGACATTCGTTGTAAACAAACTTTCTAATTTCTAAGCGCAGACCAGCACCATTTACAACCCTACTTGGCCCATGCAAACGCAGCTAATCACCGGCAACTGGCCGGTTTTAAGTGCCATCAACTTTGGTTTCCAAAGCTTTGCACTGAAACGAAAGTTTGCACTTATCAGGTCATTGTCCAACGACCGGGATGTTGCCTTATTGTTTGCATCTTAGCAATTTCACCAGAACACACAGGACAGACTACAAGAAAAGTTATATTTGCCGCCTGTTTATTGATGTTGTTCTGCTACTTCTTAAGATAAATGCAGCTGAGTCCCTGGCAACCGGTGTAATTGGAATAGAAGACACGATTGGTAGAAGTATTTTTTAAACTAGCACTCGAAAAAACTCGTGCCGTAAATCGCAAATAGGCTGCAAGAATTCGCCAATATCTTCAATGTTTTAGACTTGATTTTCACGGAAATTGTTTTCGCAATTGATTTTTGCAACATACCCACATAACTGATAGTGAGGAGCAGTGGTGGAGCGAGGGTAGCCCGAGTGTCACCCGGGGCAGACCATAGAAGTGCCGCCTCCTTTCCACCCCTCAAATTTGCTCACAAGAATTTGCAATCAAAGAATATCATGTATCGTGTTTATTAAAGATATAAGGAATAATAAGGCATCTTGAACATCACAATCAAACATTCACAAACCAAAATGGCTCTTGTTTTTCATTCTCGAATGTGAGTCTTGCATTTTCTGCTTATTCGCCACCTTTTTCATCAGTTGCTTTTCCTGTATTTTATCCCTTCTTTACATATGCATTTATGGACCCGGCATATTTCTTTAAATTTCTTCCCTGTTGTCTTTCAGTATGCGGCTGCGGGAAGCCGCACCACTTAGCGCTGTAATCATTTACTCATTCCAGGGGATCAAACAAAAAATACACAAACTGAAGAGAAGTGATGGCGGCATACCTACTTTACAGATGTGAACATTCATTTATGTTTATGTTTCGTATAGTATCCCGGTCTATTAACTAAAACAAAGCATATAAACGGCATATAGTAAGCCATAATAATAAATGCAATAACCTATTCTCAGTAATGTAGTGTTTCATTGTTCACTTCACGTTTCTTTAGCGGTTTATTTCTCTTAGAATATGCAAAAGGCTTCAAACGTGAACGCTGTCGATACTTTCATGGGCCCTCTTTAAAGAGCGGGATTCATTTTGATACAATAGGTCAAATAGACGCAAACCTGCTTTGATTCAGAAGTGCTGGCTTGCAGCCTCTATTGTGACTTGCAAACATGGTCCACCTGTTGGGTTGCGCTTCTTCCGATTACGTGTGGTTAGTGTTATTCCTAGCATTCGTTCGTTACCAACAGACTTCTATTTCGAAAACTGTATTACCAAACACTGACACGCAAGACACTCGCGTTTTCATTGCTCAGCAGTGATTGAAACTTCTTAAGTTCAGAGGTAATCGAATCGAACTGAACTTTTTGCAGCTATTACCAAGTTGTGCAACTGTTTTGGCTAACGTTCCTTTCAGTTATGTCTTCATCATCATCATAACTAAACATATCGTTTGCCTTGTGTAAGGTTTTTAGACTAAGGTTCTAATTTATCAAAATGAGAGCAACACCTTTTGCAAGGATACCTAGAACTTGCAGGGTAATCCAGGAGTTCTAGATATCCCTGACTTTTTGTAAGTATTTGTTGTTTAAATGACTTTTTCTATGACTCCAAATATTGATTGGACGGTTGAACAAAGGAGTCAAAGTTTCTACGAAACCCACTGCCTATCGGCTGGCACTGATTCACTCAACCAGAAGTTCAAATGTACAAGCGGAACTCTAAATGCCCACGTAAACACACCAACTGCGCTAGACTCCCTTCATGTGCTTCCATTTTCTGATACGATTACGTCATACAGAAAAACATCTGTTCTACAGAAACTGATCAATATTACCTTTGCAGAGTTCTTCACTTCACACGCCAAAATTGATTAGCGCACTTTGTGACTTGGCTACAGCTTGTGGCACTTGTTTATTGAAAATATCCCACTGAACATTAAAAAATAGCATGAGACTTGGCAAGAAACGTTTGCCGGCAATGCCGGTAAGAGTCAGGTGATCGAATGATGTGCCGTTGGGGCGTTGTCAGTATCGAACAACAGGAGAAAAAGGAATAAGTTAGTTTTGACTACTGTATTTTACTTGATTTCATGCAGGGCCCTTTTCATCAGATTTTTCGAGGGGACAATATACATGTCGAACTACCGGGCCAGTAATATTTACTAGTCTGCGGTCGAATGTCTCTAATTTGTTTATTTATTTAACAACAATCTTGCTACAGGCAGCTAGCCTGACCGGTGCAATTTTTCGTGTCACGTGGAGCTTTCAAAAGTACAACAACGTAAGAAAACTTCAGCAGGCATAAAGAAAATGCAAAGATGAATACACTGTGCAACTGGAATCTATTATAGCATTTCAGGAATTCGTCAGCAGCATTAAAACAGAAACTGAAACGGACGTCGACGCATCAGGCACACAAAATAAGAATAATCGCAACAAATCAATGTGGCCCAAACGCTCAAATCGTTCAGCAAACCCGCTTTTGGTCAGAATATCATGAACGTTTTTATAAAGTGCTGTTCAGGCTGTGCAGTGAACGTTACAATGAAAGAATAGGTGCAATTCAGTCTCTATATCGCCGCATGCACAAACACGATGATTGTTTTCGGTGATATTCTGTGGCCGTGGCCGAAGCATGCAACGTATAGACGTCAGCTGGGGTTGATTCCTAACGTGATGGGTACTGTTTTTCGATATGGGACAATGAGGATTTAGGCGATTCATGGAGACGGAGTAGCGGGCGGAAAACTTGATTTCGAGCGAGAGAGAGTTCCATAAGCGGGAATCCTTACGGAGAAAAAACGTACAGGCCAAGGATTTTTTAAAGCGGAATTTTAACATATTTTTTGTGACGTAATACATAAGGAACGAATTCTTTGAACGATCTGGAAAACTGGCAGGAAAAAGACAGAACACCATGCCAAAAATAAATTTGGAGAAATAACGAAGCAAAGATATTCTCTACGTTTGTAGATGTAAGCTTGTGAGGTTTAAATCAGCTAGCACATCGTTAGAGGACGTAGTTTCACGACAAACCGACGTTGCTTATGTTTATCCAACACCCATTGGTCATTATCAGAGCAGTTATCATAGACAATACTCACATAATCAAAACCGGTACTATGTTTGTTTTATATATCATAAGGAGAGTGTGGCGAGAAATGAAATTGACGAATGAACGAAGACGGTTGATTTTTGTCATCAGATTCTGATGTAAGTGTATAATGTGAGTGTGTCAAGAGGGACTGGTGGAACAGTAAACGTAATTGTTTATGTGTATCTGTATCAGTGAGATAGGCATTATTAAATAATAGGAGCTGATCATTCCTGTGCTTAGATATGGTCATAACCGCGGTTTTTGGGGGTTGAAGGTAACATTCCAAAGCTCATCTCAGACCAATTGTGTAACATGCAGAGGTCTTGAGTAAGCACACTGTGCAAGTGGACAGGACACGTACTTGAATAAAACAGGGCAGTGTCACCTGAAATAGGATCCATCGGTGCTATAATGTTCGTAGCAATTTCATTTACATAAATTAACAATAATAGAGGACCTGAAACAGATGCTTATGAAACAGAACTAGAACACTTAAGATCGGAAAGAGTCTGGTGAAGAAGAACGACTTCAGAACGACGTAAAAAATAAGAGGCTATAGATTAGAAGATTTAAGTGTGGCAACACTTCCGAGCTGTTACAATTTACACATTAAGCAAGTGTGATCAACACGATCAAATGCTTTAGACATGTCAAGGAAAACTATTCTTGGAAGAGAGATTTGAATCGTAGGCTTGATACAAACTATGACAGGACCCAGGAATTAAGTTTACCTTGAGTTCTTAGGTATTAACAGTTTATGCTATGCAAAGTGCCTATAAATATGCTTATGGAAAAGTTGTTCGGACACTTTTGACAGAGTAGGCAACAACGCGATAGCATGTTAGTTTTGAACAACTGTTTGCGAACCTGTTTTATGAAATGGAATTACTGTAGCAGTCTTCCAAGCTGTAGAAAATACCTCAGAAGACAAAATTAGACTAAAAATAAGACTGAAAGGAGTAGCAAGCGCTTGGATGCAAATTTTTAGAATTCAATTAGGCAAATTAACAAATCCTTTGCGTTTATTAAGATTTAGACTATTTAAACACGAAATACTTGAAAAGGCTTGAAGGTTTGAGGGAGTGAGCGATGACCAATAAGAAACTGTAATGGGGGCAATTTAGGCTACGTTTATCATCAGAAGGAGAATTTGCAATTGAAGCAAAATATTCATTGAAAAGATTGCACTTAACACGTTCATCATGCACAGATTTTCCATTTAGGGTCAATGGGTAGTTGACATTGTTTGGTACAGCACTGGTATAAGAGGTTCAAGCAATCGGCATGAGACGTATTACTGGTATTAAGTTTGGATATGTAACTCATGTTATAACTTTGTTTAGCCAATTTGATTTTGCGTTGAATCAGGTTTCTAGACTTATTATAGAGAAATTTGTGATAAATATTTTTGGTTTTACGCCAACGTTTGTAATAGCGATCGCTTGCGAATCAAAATTTTAAGTTTGTTATTAAACCAAGGCTTACTTCTTTTAGAAGGGTGAATCATTTTCGTAGCAATAAGGATTTTGAGTGTTTGATTGATAACGTCTGTAATATTAAGTAGGGTACAGTCAACATTGGGAGAGTTCATGATAATAAATTCGCAAGGAGTTGCGTACAGAGCAAAATTCAAATCTGAAAAATTGCCTTTGGCGTAATCCCATACAGTTAATAAATGGTTTAGAAATTGTGCAACGCTGAAGTCAAAACTTGGATTCAGTAATAATGGGATCATGATCTTATTGCTGATAGGGTCTAAATAAACATGGGAGACCGAACAGTGGAAGGTATATTTGTTACAGACCAGTCAAGAATCTTACATTCGCGAGTAGGAGTGCCAATTAATTGCTGAAGGCCGAATGCTGACAAGCNGTGGCGTTATTGACGGGGGGTAAGGGGACGAGCCGCCCCCCCTGGCAAGATAAATGTAACACCTGCGCCCCGTTTAGTTGACATTTTGATATTTAGTATTCATTAGGTTGTTGTTTTTTTGAGTTTTTCGGGGTGTTTTCGTCTTTTTGTAGCTACTATCGGCATCCACGACATCCATAGATTCACTATCATTTCTTAACGTTTTTTTTCTGAGTGTTGGCTAGCGGGCCCCTTCAGCTAAGCTTTGCCCCCTGGCTCAAACCTGTAGTTACGCAACTGCTGACAAGGTTCGAAAACATTAGTCTGAAGCTGAATACGTTTGCCAACAGAATGATCGTCAAAATCACCAATAAGCAAGACACAGCAATCAGGATCGACGAGAAGTGATTCTATAATAGTGGATAAAATATCGATAAACGTTTTCTCACGGAGGTGGTATTCGGCGGAAGGTAACATACCGCAAGAAATAGACAACGGGAGTTTATAGTTTTGCGTTCAAGCCATAATATTTCAACATCGGGTGATTCGAAATCGTAGCTGCGAATCCAAAAAATGNTGTTTTTAACTTAAGCTAAAACGCCACCATCACGCCGATTGCGAGCTAAGCGAAAAGGATCAGAATAACCGTTCAGACGAAGAGAGTTTGTGTCGATCGAGTTATCTAACCAAGTTTCAGTTAAGCATATGACAGCAAAGTTATATTCAGCAGCCAGAATATCAATTTCATCCACCTTGATAGTGTTATTGTGAGCAGCCAAGCTTCTGGTATTGACATGAAGGACTGAAAATTCAGATGATCTTATCACCATTTCAACAGTTTTAACTACTGAGGTAAGACCTTCTCACCGTTAGCGTAAAGACAGTCGTCAGCACCGATTTTGCATCTAATCTTTTCAACAGAAGCAAATAGTTCAAAAGATATCTTCAGAAGAGATTTACGTTGTTCTTGCATGAATCGAGGTAGATGCTTGGTAATATTTTTCTTGAATTGCCTTGCCCCTGCTGCCAATTTGATGCTCATCTATCTTTCATTTTAACAAATTTAACATCTATTGCCGGAGGCTGAGAATAACTTGTGCTAATGGATTGAAGCACTGAAGTGTGCTTTGGCAGACGATGGACCTTTGGCGAACAAAACCTTGGCAAGACCAGACTCAGGAACTCGCACTGATTTTATGAGAAATGAAAGAACGGCGTATTCACTCTATTCAGGATCATCATCGGAAGAAACTGAAGGTAAACCATGAAAAAGCATAGGCAATTCAATTCTTTAGACCGGAGTTTGGAGATTATTTCAGATTTTTTCTTTTCAGCGCGCAATTTAGCCAGCTCTGTTTTAACACCACTATGTATTTATTTATTTGTTTGGTGTTTTGTTGATGGCGCTTTATAACTACAGTGGTCTTGTAGCGTCATGACTGAGTTTTTGTACAATGTCTGGTTTTATTTGACGTTTGAAGGCTACAGTACCAATTTACATGGTCTTGGTAAGACCCGGCCGAGAGTCGAACTCTCGTCCTACCATTAACATCAATAAGGTCAGATTTCAAATCCGAGGTCATGTTGTGAGCATGTTCCCAACTAGATTCTGCCAACAGCAAACGATCCATGAGGGATGATTCAGTTGTAGAAAGGTGTTCGGAAAGCCTCTTTTCCACGATTGCAGAAGACTGAATACGTAGGATAATTGCAAAGCGACCTGTCCCTCCAGCGCATGAACAGCCTGATTCTTTTTTAAAGTAATTTCACTGCATTTTCTCCATTTTGATGTGAATAACAGTTTTATACAAAACAGGTGATTGAAAGCACATCCAATCAGCTCAACGGTAAGTGACAGAATGCTTGTCATCTCTGTCCTTTGTTGAAAGAAATTTCGACTGGGTTTGGGGTAAATGGTTATGGCTGGGAGGAAGGTCTAGGGACCGGGCACATTTTCCTCCCAAGCAATTTTGGTTAAAAGTCCCTGGTTCCAAGACAAACAGACAAGCAAACGGGTACTTTAGCACAGTGGATTTGACCTAGACTTCTGAGAAAATATTTTATCAAATTTCTCACTCCCACAACAAGATTTTCTAGCTTTTAGGCTACAGGTCTAGGGCTTTTAAACACAAAAACTGAAAAGAGTTGATAATCAACAACTTCCCGCCTCCCAGAAGGTGCCGCCCTGAGCCCCAGGGACCCCTTGCAACGCCACTGGCAAGGAGCAAAATAACGGATCAAACACCGATGATTCCATGCAACAGAGCAACAACGAACTTCCGAAAGCAACAATCCCCTTAAATGAGTCTAGCTGCACAAGTTGAAAGAACCTAACGTCGAAATCGCTCATTTGACTGCGATGTACCTTCTAAATGCAGCAGAACCGTAGCCAGAGAGTCGGCAATAAGGGGGCTTTATGTTTGTGCGGCGGGGCTGTACGTTGGTGGATTCAGGAGTGCGACCCGTTTTTACACTTGAAACTACGAATCTGTTCCACAATAAAAGAATCAGCAAAAGCCTACAAACTGTTGACCGGAAGTGTGACCTGGTTACGTCTCTGGCCTGTGAAAAAACATCTTCAAAGGTGAACTGTGTGCTCCTTAGGCC
>JGI24159J19872_10009105_pt1 | contig 13021 bp, 9 predicted proteins | sample Ectturendosymbi4_FD_19872 | JGI IMG/M metagenome (IMG submission 19872) | reverse complement strand
CACATTGCAGCAAAAAATTCTTGCCACAAAAGATGAGTGAAAAAAAATCTTTTGTCTCCTTCCAAAATGTTTTCACCGGGAAGCCGAATAGATGTTGATTTTGCCAAAAAAAATTGATTTAAAATTTCGTGCTTCAAGTTATTCAAATCTTTTTTGTCGAAAATGAATTTGTCTTCGTTCATTCCAGTCACAGCCAGCTTAGCCAACTCTTTTACAGTTTGAAGAAGTTCTGCGCGCAAATCTTTGTTTCGTTTCAAAATATGCAGAAGATTTTCAACAAAAATCAACGTGGGGGTGATTTTCGAAACATGTTCAGAAAATTCCATCCACATTAGTACTTGCACGGTGATGTTGCACTGCAAAGGATTATAGCACAATGAACGCAGATCTGGATTTGTATCAAGCTTTTCTTTCACTTTGGAATATGCTGCATCACTCTTGTTGCACAGCAGTAAACCTAGTTTTTCTTGGGATTCTAGGCTCAGACCCAAAATTCTGACATTGAAATGTGGTTTGAAATCTGCATGGAGATTCAAAAATGCATCAGGGCGTGAGGTTACAACCTTTTTAGCTTTAGGAAAGATGCGACCTGCAAGCAAATTTTTGATTATTACATCAGGTGTTGCAGTGTGGTACAGGCCCATCTGTGAAGCAGGTTCTAGTGGACTTGAAAAAAGTTTGTCATCAGCTTCATCGAGACCATCAGCAATAATGTAAACTTCACACGAATCGTTGATTAGTGCTAACAGTTCTTGGTCTTTTTCGTGTTCAAATTTCCAGCTGGCCATCAGTGGTTTAACAAGGAACTCTAGTACATTCGTTTCTTTATTGAAATCCATGTCTCTAAATTTCACATGGAACAGGTAAAGGCTTTCCTTGTCATCTTGGGAAGCATTTGCTGCTCTCAGTCGAAGCAATGTTTTTGAGAAGTTTGTCTTCCCGACTCCCGGCTCACCTATTATTGCTACAGAGTTCCCTCCACAATTTTCTGCTTCTTTAAACAGTTCTGTAGCTTCATAAAAAACAGAGGAACTTTTTCTCAGGTGCTTTTCTACGACACTGCTTCCATCAGAACTCGTACCAAAGTACTCTCGTCCTTGATGTTCTTCGTAAGGTGCAATTTCAAGAGAAACCTGATTTTCCTCCAAAAAACTGCTGAGACCTATGGCTTCTTGTAACGCATTTGTTAATCTCCAACCTTTGAAAAACAAACAATTTTTTAAAACCTTACAATTCATTGATTCAAATATGATGTTAATTATTTAAGGAGATTTCAAAATTATGATGAAGCTGCGAAAATCAAGCGTACCACGAAGTTTTCTGCTTTGTGAGCAATTTAAATAACTACTTTTTTGTTTTTGTAGCAATCAGCTTGATAGCTTCTTTCAGTAAAGTGTTTCTCAAAAACAGCAGAGATTGAATTTCGAGAATTGCTCTCAGTCTTGATCTGTGTCTCGATATTCGTTGCAGTGCGATTCAATTCCGGTCTGGAAGGTTTCAGGTTTATTTTTGGCTTGTCTCACGTTTGATGTTCAACTCGAACGTTCGTCTTTAAACTTGAAAAGCGTTCCAACAACCAAATTTGTGCCTTTTGGAAGGTGTCAACACGGAATCAAGACGCCAAAGTTGGCAGAAACTGATTCTACTCGACGAGGGTGAAGTTCGAAAGCATTGATGATGTTTGTTTCATCATATTGGAATATTTGTCGAAAATTCTTACAAATACTTGCGAAGGTTCAGGTAGGTTGCTGCTGTATTGGACATTGAAGCAGTAATCGGTTTCAGATAACAAACGTTCGAGTTCAATCCTCAGCCTCTAATATTTAAATCTTGATCTTGTCTCCAATTTTATTATAAAGCGTTTGTTACAAAGTTTGAAATGCGCCGATTCTTTGGATGTTACGTTTCAGCAGATATACTGAAAATTGTTTATAATTAACATAAAGATTTACTGATTGATTCAAATTTGTTACTTGTGTGGAGAATAGTTTCTTGAATGCATGTGTGTGCAAGATTAAATCATCCAAACAAATGAAAGCAGAGCCCAATCGGCTGATATCTCAAAAGCTCACACCAAACTTAGAGCTTTTACTAGCAATTAATATTCAGTGAGACATTTGATCAACGAAGCGTCAGCAACACATTCATCAGAGCAATTTAAACCGGTTTGATTTCTTCATAAGAACAAACCTCGTTGTACTACGCTTTTTTTCTCCTTCATGTGCTCTGTTGCAGATAAAGATTGGTTACTGGAGAAATTGAAAATATTAATATTTCCTCCAGCAACATTTCCACCGTCCATCTTTCCAACTTCAATATTTGTATTCATAGTTTAGTTGATTCTCATGAAAACAAGAGTGTTTTCCAAGAAAATATTTGAATTAACAGTTACTGGAATAAAAATAATAACAAAGTGCATAAATTAACCCTCTTGTATAATATGCAAACATTGTGGCTTTATGCACAGTTTTGTCCAAAAGAGTCAAACAGATTACCTATGATAACAATAGTATTCGTTTCACCCAGTCAAGACCATTTTATAGCATCTAGTTAAAGTACCATTTTAGCTCAATCTCGTTTCTTTGCTGAACTTAAAAGGCTGTAGAAAGTTGCAGCGTATACTGTACAAGAGTAACGCAATATTCACCTCCTGTGCGTTGTTAAAAATTATGCTTGAGACTACTGTTGTAGTTGCGAATATCATGTGATACCTTGTGATGTCAGCAAAATATTAACAGATTGCACTTGTTGCCAGGAGCATTTTTGTTTGGCGTCAGTTTTCATGTCGCATTGAAACATCTGTTGCTCCAACTGGCGAGTAGTGCTTGGCAAGTCTTTGTTTTACTTTATTCAAGAACTTTTGTTTATTTTTTTCAAATTTATTCTGCCACTTCCGGGGTTTTGTGGCACAAAGGGACCACAACGTTGTCCACCTGTCCCATGAATAAAGTTGATATAGTGCAAGCCATAGCCTCTATTTATCAGGTATGTGATTGCTGTACGACTGTGCTTGCAGTAGACTCAATGCAAGGATTTTTTCTGTACTTGCAGCAATGCCTTTCCCATGTCACCCTCTGATATCGTAAAAGTTGCTGTTGTAAATGGCCCGGTCGGTCTGTTTAACGGTATAATTTGAGCAGCTACTACCATGAAAAGGGCAAAATCAATCAAACCGATCGTGCGTCGGTCGTTGTACGCGTGACAAAGGACGGCGCCTGGGATTTGGGCAGAGGTGACCATTGGAACATTGCGCGATAGTCTCCATGAGCTACTCATTGGAAATTGAATCACCCCTTTACTCACAGGAAAGGAGCACGGATTTTTCGAGGAATGCAAGCGATATTCCCTGGATGTTCTTGACATCTTTTCAAATACGTGTCATGCTTTTAACCGGGGCTGAGGAGCTAGAACTCTAGATTTAAGGCTCTCGCTCCATCTCCAGGCATTTAAATTGAAATTATGTGTGCACATGCGGCACCCCATGCTTGTCCCGCCATAACGTAACTTACTGCTTCATAAACCAGGACAATGGAACCGGAAACCGAATTTTAGGCTCCAGCTTCGGTATCTCCATCTAAAAGAACATGGTTCCGGCTCCAGCTACAATCACAAAATTGCTTGGCCTGTGGCTCCGGTTCCACAGCACTGACTCTCTTCTTTTGGCCCTCGTAGGCTTAATCTGTCGCTGGATGGCATGCTTCGAGATATGAACATCAGAAAGCAGTATAAAATGGTATTAAGAAGAATCACAAAAGTTCTTATTTTCTAGCAAATGCTTACAAAACGTTGAGAAAATATAATGTTTTAGATTTTCAGAGAGTTTCTGTAGTATCTCAAACTGCGAGTAAATTGATACATTTATGATGTAATCAAGATAGCCTTCAGCGTTTACCTCCGTTTCGGTGTTTTTCTTGCCATTTGAATGCTTGAGCTTAGATAACGTTGTAGAACTGCAAACACCTTGGTGTTATACTGACGAATGCGCGGAGGGAAAAATAATCTATGACTTGTCTCCACCCAGGCCGCAATAGACCGTTAACTCAAGAAGCATCATGCAAAAACGAACAACAGTTGACGACGAGCTCGTATTTGAGAAACTGTTTATATTTGAAAATCGTGTCATATTCAAATGTAAACAGAAAAAAGTTAAAACTTCAATAAAGGTTGAGCAGAAACGTTCTATAACCAGACCTGTGAGTGATTTGGCAAAGTGAACTGACTTGAGAGGTAAGAAAAGATCCACATTAACTTTGAATATAAGGGACTCAACTCTGCTTCTCGAAAAGCAGCAAAATTGTGGTTATCGCATTAAGGGGACCACCACAAAGCGCAGATTTCAAATGCTGGTGGAGACGCTGAGTTGTTGCAGACTACTTGAATTACATTTGTCGGGCTAGCTGAAACAAAAAAATATAACTTACATGAGACAAAACCATCAGTTTTAAAATTTCTGAAACCTACTGATGAATTTAGAACAAGTACGGCTTATTATAGAACTTTAGTATTGTTTCTTATTAGTGTGTTTTCTTACAAGTGAAATACTTTCTTCATGAATCGCATTTTCAACCTTTGCTGATGTCCACATAATCCGCACATTGCACAATTTTAAAAACTTGAAATCTCATTCTGAACTGCCCTACCTTGTTTCACGCAAGTGATATTGAGGTTATAAAAATCAGACTAAAAACATTCAAACATGAAAAAAAAGTAATATTGTTTCAGGACGTCAACGCAGAAAAAAGTTTTGAAATAAACAGGGACAATATCTGAAATTGCAGCTTTCTAACACGTTCCTGTACGGATGCATTCACCGGTTCCACGATACAACGCGCAGTAAATGCGCTCAAAATCTAAGCAGTGCAAGCACAGTTGTTTGGTTGAAACAGCACAGTGGCCCGCGGCAACTATCGATACTTTCACGACCAGCGCTTACTCGAGTCACGTTTAGCCTACATGTTATGTCGGTAGCAACACAACAGCAACGACTTTTTTGCGAATATTTCCGGGTGACTCTACAAATGTACGTTGAGGTATAACAGAGCTTAGTATGGGTAACGCAGTTTTGCAATACATTGCAACAGTCGCGCTGTATTAAAGAAGTCAACAGCACGTTTGTTGCCTTTCGCAATTGGAATTCTCAATTTTCTGCTATTATTTTTTGCCGGGTACGAAATCACCAAGGGTCAGTATCATCAAAATTAGATTAAAAGCTTTCAGTTACAGAAATCGCGATTCGATTGAAGCTGAAATGCGTGTTTAGATCATATCAGCAGCTGATAGTGCGTCATTTAAGAACAATTGTAACCAATTTTTAACTGACCTGGTTGCTATTTTTCAACAAGAAACATCACTAAATAATAAAGGCTGCACAAATTAACAGTTTCTCATATAGTTTCAATCAACGTGGAACATTTGGCTGAACTCCTTCTGTTGTGATGTCATGCAACACCGTAAACACTTGATTTATATAATTTGGGATTTCAAAGTGATTCTTTGACATTTCTACAAAGGGTTTGCTTTTTTGAGTCACTTAAAATGTTTTTTTACATCTAGTAATTGGCAAATTACGTTGTAAGTTGTTCATAGAAACACTTTGGCCACACACGAGGAAGAACTCCATGCACTTCTTCACAGGTTCAATCAACGAACTTCAGTAAAGCGTCGTCAAATCGCACCCGTCTGCATTTTATCACTCAAAGATTTTTGATGTGAACGTCGCAGACATAAAAGGTCCCAATAAATACTATCTCAATATTTCAAAACCGTGCCTAGCGTTATGTTTATTTTTCAAATAAAAAAATATACCATACTTCGGTCAGCTCTACTTATAGGCATTAGCACCTCGGCACATCGGTTTTTACCATTTTACCAAAATTGTACTGCTTGCTGAGTTACGTCTTTGCTGTGAACAGTCCTTGTTTCTCCAAGTGTCCAAAATGGTGTAGCAGTCACCCCTTAAGGAGAACAACTGAAAATGTTTTAGTGACTTGATTATGACAATTCAACCGGTTTCTACAAGCTACATGCAGGGTTGATATATTGCAGGAATTTAAATGCTATGCATCGGCTTCCAAAAACAAACTCCCACACTCTACACCATAACCTCTTACTGATGCACAACTATCCGATGTTAGCATTCATTCGTTTTTCAAAGGCCATAACATTAGTTATGCTGTTCACAGACCACAAAGCATAGAGAGATTTTAGAAACACAATAGCGATAATACATGACCATTGTTCAACATATCAATGTTATTAACTTATGCTGCACCATGAATCACTTTAAAACACACATACATAAGACTTCACACAATTACTTACGTTGCACAAAATTTTCATGTCAACATTGAGAACCTTACTTAGACCTTACCATAATAAAACTGTTTGCTCAACTGTTGTCAAATACTCACATACGACATCGACGTTTCAGCCAACCCACTGCAGCCCTTCATCCGGGCGAATAGCAACGAGAAGAGGAACGCAGCAGAATTCACCGTCGTGATTGCATGACGCAGTGAAAACCGTGACGTATCGCTATGCGCCTGGGCGTGCAGAGGTCGGGTGATGACAGGGACAACAGCTTGATTATATGCGCCCCTACCCATTCCTAATCTTCTATTGAGGAACGTGAGAAATACTGTAGAGGAATTCTAAATATGCAAAAACTAGTGGTATGGTGACCAAAAGCAAGATTCGAAAAATTAAATTAAAAATATTTTAAAGAGTGTATTTTTCCTAATGTGTTAGTCTTTAATAATTTGTTTTATTCTGTGGGCCTGGGGCACATACTTTTACAAGAAAAGTCCCTCTAGTAATGGGTATACACTGAGGAACTGCATTTACGCACACAAACAAGTATCAGATAGGCCAGTGTTTCTCATACAGTTTTTTCCATCTCCCTTTTTTCACTCTCGACACGTCGTTTTCGCCCACCCAAGCCTGATAAAGCAAACACAAGGTAGTAAATTTGAAGAATTTTGTATAAAGAAAGTATTAAATAGCTGAACCAAGTCATCAAAAAGCTGAACTGAGGAATTGTACTACGACGCTAATATTACGTTCAGAATTCTTGTGAAAATAATCCAGGGCTACGGAGCCGGAGCCAGAGCGCCAGAGCTGGGCATTTTGCTTGCACCCGGAGCTGGAGCTCAAGTTAAAAATCAGAAGGAGCCGGAGCTCAGTTTAAAGTTTAGGACTGGAGCTGTTAGCTACGACCATTTGAGCCGAGTACCTTCCTAATGGTTTTGCAAAATAGACTTAACGTGTGGTCTTTATAGCACACTAAACGCGATTGCTACGAGTTACGGCACCAGAGTGCAACAATGGATCTGCAAGGCTTTGATGTTTCTTTGGTTTAATAATCGCTAAGGTCGTGACATCGTAGCTGGCAGGCGTGGTGTCACTTGTTGAACGATGGATCTCAAGCACTGTTCTAAGAGTTCCATGCAGTTCCCAAGCATCCTTTCTGCGGCTTTTAGCAATCTCTCTATAACAGATTCTATTTGAATAAGAGTTGATGGTGCCTACTTCGTAGATGAATTATATACTCAGTAGGAAGTTACTGTCTGATTCTTTGCTGGGAAAGGATTCCTTTGCATAGGCAGTGTCTTTCAGTAACACCTCTAAAATTTTGTGTAACAGACTTCGTTAAGGCAATAAAACAAAATGTGTCAATTGACTTGTGGTAAAAGTTATTTGTGCGGTTCTCTAAGAAAATCGTAAGTGTAGATTTGGCTCCTTTCAGCGAAATGGTTGAGAACCACTTTTGTGGATGTAAGAAAAACGTTATCTACCACAACATCTTACTTTCTAGCCAGAATGATTAAACCAGGTCTGTAGTACTAGTAATGCAGCGATCTAAAAAGAACTGAGCTATAATAAGTAGTTATATAATTAATTATCCATACATTTTGTAGCTGTGCAGTCATGCTGTTAACAGGAAGTATGGTAAGATATGATACCACTGCAGATTTAAGCTTGAAATGCACAACACGCCATTGTAAAGTAAGCATTTTTATTAAAAACCATTAAACTTACTATCAAGGTTTACTAGATTATTGGCAAAGGTCTTTAGGAAACATTGCGTTTACAAGCAGCAGCATAACATGAAAGTTATAAATAATCGGTAGTGAAATAGCACTGCTTTCCATAGCAGCACATTATCAGGAGGGTATAAACACAATGCGGACAAATGTGGACTTTCCTGGAAGTNTTTATCTGTGGGAAAAGATCGTGTGTTTTCAGCACGGCAACCGGTCATATTTTCTCCTAGGCTTTGCATTTTAAATAGAGCTTTACTCTGCGATTCCTCACTGCTTATTGTGAGTGCAAAAGATAAGAAATCAGAAGTTTTCAGCTATTTATAAAACTTCAAATGTGAATTTCTTGCTAGAAGTCTAACTATTTCTTTGAACAAACGTCTTTAAACACAGACCAGTCCCAACTGACCAAGAGTTTTGCACTTGTTGCATGGTTTGCCTGTTACAATATTGACAATTCCAGCAAACAGCGCTGCCCGGGCAAACCATGCAAAGAGCGCAGAACAGTCAACTCTCATATGCTCTTTCAAACATGCACGCATTTGCATTAACACAAAAGCCCAAGTGTGTTTTAAATGCTCGGACACAAACGTTGTTTTCCAAACAGTTACTTTCTTGATTCTGCGGTCGTGAGAAATAACAAAAGTCCTCAGACATTGACGGCAACACCAGCTACTTCCTTTCTATAAATTGTTTATATTGCCGTTATCTTTAGTTACGTTTCTGTTGCTAACTATTCTCTGAATTGTCTGAACCTGTGATCGTTGTTTTTTCGCTGATTTCCTCATGGTAAGAGCGCTGCTTGTAAAAAACTACCAGATTAAATTACTCAAAAAAGCTTGATGTATTCTCTTAGTTTTGTGTATTTGATTTAATTCATTTTCCATTCAACATGAGGCACCCCAAGAAAATTAAAATATGAATGTGTGAAAACGACCAGAAGCTGGAGCTGGAGCCATGAAAAAAGAGAACTCCGGAGCCGGAGCCGCACTCATAAAAAACAAAAGCTCCGGAGCTGGAGCTATGTTCACGAAAAGAAGAGCCACAGAGCCGGAGCTGTGTCACTTTTTACGACGGTTCCGCAGCCCTGCAATAATCCACTCTGCAGCCGGGCACATAGACGATCCAGAGTAGTAAGTTAACAGATAAGTTGCTTTACCAACAGCTTCCACGATTATCATAGTAAATTAATGTTTGCAAGAAACTAACAAGTCATAATAGTATAAGCTACTGAAGTTAACTTATCGATTAGGATTTTCGCCCCCTTTGCGTTGTTTCGCCCCTCTATTGCCCCCTTGCTCATCAAAATCGCCCCCAAGCGGGCGATTCCACCCACTTTGAGAAACACTGAAATAGGCCCACAAAAAGACAGCATAGGAGATGGAGTTGTATATTTTGTATATTTCTACTATCAATAGTATCTGAAGTTGTACAATCATGCAGTTTCATGCATTTCTGGCCATTATGTTCTTCAGAACTATAAACAAATTGCTAAAGATTTTGTGTAGTTTAAACAGATGAAAATGGGAACGCCGTTCCCACATAAAAAAAGGAAGACTGCACCAAATAGTTCGAATAAAGTGAGCATTTGCCTACAAGAATTTCCAAATGGATCTTCTTGTTTCACTGCAGGTTTCTGACCAGCAGTGCGAATCTGCCTGTTGCTAGCACGTCTGTGAGATCGCAGACATGTTATAAAGTAATCGTTTGGATCTCAAATCTTTCAGCAACGTTACGAGTGCAAAAAGGTGTGGAAACACGTTCCCACGCGCTCCCACGCACTACACCTGCACTTAGATCAGAAAACGTTTGCACTACTTCAGTTTTTCATCGACTGAAAGGAATTCTGTTTCCATGCTGATTAAATTCAAGATGTTTATTACAACATATAGAAGCCTACAATCTATCGCCAAATCGTCATGCATTAGCCTTATGACACAATTCGCGTCGCCAATGAAACCGAGCAGACAAAACAGCATGAAGCGCGTTCTTTACTTGATACAACTTTGAGCAAGCAACTTTAAGAGGTCTCGTTTTTTTTCCACTGTACTGTCCGCTTTGTTTTAAGTACGGCGTTTATAGCCGGATAATGCATTTATAACTGATAAAAACATAATAATTTTTAACAATATTTTGCTTCCATGCTCGTTCCCCGCAGTTTAAGAGCCCAGACACTAGAGTGAATCGAGAGATATTTTGAAGACGACATAAGCCGTAGATTAACAATAGGTTGGTAGGGATTGGCCAGTCTACAAGGGGGAAGAGAGATAGGGTGCGAGGTCTTACGAAAACGATGCCAGTGAATCATCTCTCCCTCGTGTCACAAAACATATACTGTATTTTTATTTCGGCAAGCTCTCATCAGATCCATACACCATGTGTTAATAGCCTTGCAATACGAAGAAGCATCTAGTTACAGCATTTCAATAAAATTAAATTTTTTTAATTTCTCTCTTTGCATGCCCTTCTGTCATGGATGCCCGGGCTGTCGCCCGTTCGTCCCCATCCGCACGACCATTTCAACCTAACCGGCACGGAATGGGAAATTCGGCGATGCCGTTTCGGCGATGCCGTTTCGGCGACACTGATTCGGCGACGCTGTTTAGGCGATGAATCAGTTAATAAGACACGACACTTTTCATGGGAGCGTTTTTTATGTATTTCTTTAAAAATTTTAGGGTTTAGGCTATGTTTACGGTTTAGGTTTAGATCAGGGGTGGCCAACCTTTCGATTCCATGCGCCAATTTTTTTCACGCTTAATTCAGATGCGCCACACAAACATTCACTTCTTTTCAGTCCTGTAAAATGTGTGGTAATATGGACATATTTTGAAGTTATATTAACATATATTTATTTGAAAAATATATGTTTATCTGATATAACAAACACATAAACAAGCATCACCCAATTTATTAAATAATAATGACAGATGTAGCAGTTGTAGAGGAAAAGATCTCACACAACACTTTTCAATTTTCATTGATCATTTTATTTCAGAAAGTACAAATAGTAATATATGAACACAATTAGCAGTTTTAAGTGAAAACAATTTTATACACAGGCAAAATAAAAAAATGACTTTAATGTGACTTTTGTCTACGCTTTGCTTTCACCAAACCAGTGATATTAGGAGTTAAATTCGTAACTGAAAGCAGCAGACAGTTCTTCAAGTTGGAATCGGACACTCGCGACCTCAGTTTGTTTTTGATCATTTTCATGAAAGAAAATAACTGCTCGTGTCTGTACGTAGGTCCGAAGAGACAAGCATAACTCTGGGCAAATTTTCTCATTTTTGGAAAATGTTCACATGGTAATGATCGCCAAAAATCAATCATTTCCGACGCACTTGGCAATGAGGAAAGTTCATCAAACTTCATTTTCAATAGTGAATTTGCTTTTAGTTCAATACGTTCCATTTGCGTATTACTAGGCACCTTAGAATGTTATGTTAAGTGACAATGGATTTATAAATGCAAGCATGCGGTCTTCTTCAGCAAAATCACTAAAACGACTATCAAAAACCTCTTGTAGTAATTTGATTTTTTCAATGTATTTTGCAAAGTTGACAATATTTTCAACACATTCACCTTGTTCCTTTAAATTCCTTTTTATAACTGAGACATAAATAGTTTCCACTTCATCTTGAATGCATCAATGCACTCAGTGGCGTACGCAGAAAATTTTCATGGGAGGATTTCATTCAGTGGCATATGGTAGTCATTTGTATTTGGTGTGCGCTGTTTGTGATGTCACAATTTGACGTCATATCAATGTTTCCAAACCAACGTTTCGTCGAAGTTTGTTGACATAATATGCATATTCTTCTACACGCACTCCCCTTATTTTATGTGTCATTGGACTGATTATAAACTATCAGCGCTCCAAGTTAGGATATCGGATGAAAACAAACTCAACGCTACAACACAGCAGTTAATAACTGCAAAAATATCAAGCTGCATGTTAAAACAGGGGAGTAAAACACTCATCACTGGGTCAGAACTATTTACAACTGCAAAATGAGGCTGCGCTCTAATGTCTTGCTGAATACGAGCAATCGAGCATAGAAAGTGTGCGGCTGGACTGGCTGGCGCACACCTCGATTTGCAAGATCGAATGTTGCTGAACTACACAAGAATTGCGAATGCGCATTACGCAAGGACACTTTTAATTTTTTGTTATGCATAGAAATCCAGCAAACTCTTAGTTTTCCTTTTTCCCTGCTGAGACATTATCAAATGTCTGAATGCTTCAATGTTAACAACTGCTGTTTTTGAGCTCCTGCAGCAGTTCTGTCATGCTACAGAAACTGCTGGTAATGTAGGCAATGCACTCACTGCTTGCGCTGATCAGCCACAGGAAAAAAAAGAAAGATAATTGTTTCGGATAATGTGAACTACCGCGGAACACAATCTTAGACATGCGTAGTGAACGAAAGGTCTGCAAAAAGTGGTGAGATGGTTTCTGGATGCAGACGATAACCCATATTCCTATCAAAACCTATATTATTACTTTTTGACCCATTCACAATGTTTCATGAAAATTGCATGCAAATTTATTCCGTGGTGTTTGCATCAAGTCAACAAATTAACAACCAAAAAGTATGCGAAAACAAGCAATCTCCTTTGCGCGGGTAATAATTTTTTTGTTAAATATCAAGCTCAAGGGTTTTTAACCCCAACCCCCCTTGCGTACGCCCTTGAATGCACTGACATCATTTACTAAGCTAGGAAACAGTATGTCTTTGCCTTGCAGTTTCAAATTGAGGTAATTTACATGGTTGATAACATCAACCAAATATGCTAAATCTAACAACCATTGCTCATTACACAAAAGAGCCCCTTCTTTGGGCAGCTCATCTTTCTCTTCTAGAAAATCATGCACAATGTGTTTCAGTTTCCAAAATCGTTTTAGAACTTTTCCTCTAGAAAGCCAAGTTGTCCTTGCTAGAAAGGACGTGCAAGAAAAATAAAATCACTAAAAT
>JGI24159J19872_10009100_pt1 | contig 13023 bp, 8 predicted proteins | sample Ectturendosymbi4_FD_19872 | JGI IMG/M metagenome (IMG submission 19872) | reverse complement strand
TTTTTCAGCCATTAGCATCAACTAGTTAGATGTTTCAGTCTTTTATTTATTTGAGTAAACGTATTTTTTGAGTAAACACTTATTTCATGAGTCAGTTGTTTTTGTCGCCACTAGTATCCTTGACGTCAGTCAGTTTGTTAAGATGTTATGATTTTGAGCTTGTGTTACGAAATGTTGATTGTAGTCTTGAGTTTGTTTTTTCTCTGCTGTTACTTCAGCCTTTCAACTTCTCACCCGCAAGCTTTGCTTGCAATTTTCAGGACTGAGGATGCGTAATTTTACGTGAAATCGATTTCCTATTAAAAATTTGCTGATGGATTCATTGCTTACACCCATCGTGGAAAGTACATACTTGAATCAAGCTTGTCAACCAATGAGTCGGTGTGAATTGACAGTTGTTGTAACTCGACTCTGACTCGACGCGACCAAGTCAGGACTTGACTCGAAAAAATTTTAGATGACTCTGAATCTAAAGACTTGTGACTCGACTCATGACTCGATAAATATGATTCGGCCACATCACTGCCGTCTACCAAGAATGTCCTTTTTATTGCTGAGCAAGGCACCAATTTGATTTTTGATGGATCTGGCTGTATGAGATTTTGCTGCAAAAACGCCGGATGGTTTGCTAGAACAGTTTGTCGGCTTGCCAGTGATTGGAAAACAGTTTGTGTCCGAAATTCTCCCAAGATTGCATTTTCGACTTTTTCACCGTGAGGTCTGCGAACTTCCGCGCCTCAACGTACCGCGAATGCAAAGAAGAGGGTTTGTACCAAAGCCATGTCTTGCAGGCTACTTTCGTTGCTTGAATAACATCTTTTCGCTCTTTGTTCCAACAAAGGGTTACTTTTTTGCCATTATTCGCCACACCGACTCGTTTCCGTCCGCACACGCAAGCAGCAGATGAAGCTACAGATGCTTTGAACAGACGCCACTCCATCTCAACATCAGCGTCCGCTGTGCATTCTGGAAGCGCTCGCAACAAAGACGATAATCTGTCTCCAAAGGTGTTTCTTACATCCTAGCTGGTCCGTCAGAGCCTTCCACTTTATTCAGTAGGATCTCCTGGTCCTGCACGTTTGTGTAAGCCTGGTGACTTTTACAGTAGCGTGTTAGTAGCAGTCATAATTAAACCGTTGGACAGAACGATCGTCTCGCGCCAAGCATTTAATGATTGTTCATCACTGGCCGCTGAGTCTGTGTACGCTTCTACCACATCCTTTGGCAAAGGTGGTAGAGAATCGATTGAGTGGGGTCAATTTATTGTCGTAGGATATGGGGGTGAAGGGGGTGCGACCCACACCTTACAATTTTGCGAAAAAATCGGTCAAAAGTTGGTAAAAAACCGGAAAAATTTACGCAGAATTAAAAAAATTCTCTTCTAAATCAAACATGCTTATTATATTTTTGAAAAAAATCGTTGATGACAGTTTTGGGATCTAGTACAGTGGTTATACAAAGTTAATTGCAAACCCTTTCCTGGCATTGGCGACTGAACAAATGTTCAACTTTGATCTTGTGTGAACCCTTAAAAAAGTGATATGATAGTTGCGTGACCCCTCAAGGCTTGAACCCTACCCCATTTATTGTATTGGAAGATGCTAATGCCACCTTTAGTTGCTTTCGCTTATTGGCAGTTATTTAGCACTTCTTTTTCGGGCAAACATCCGAAAAATCGGACAAAAATGTTTCGCACCTCCAAACACTTCTGTTCCTCAACGGCTACTGATCATGTTAAACCATCAAGAAGTCCAAGCTACATATACCCTTGTTCTCCATCTGCTTCCTTCTATGTGGAATCGTTACCTTTCCCTTTTTCAGCAAAATGTGATTTCATACCTGATGCAGAACTTTGCGGTTTTCTCGTTTTTTTCGCACTGCTATCGCAAAAATATTGCTCATCTAAATAAACGCATGCATTTTGAGGTTACCTATCTGTGTGCCTATGATAGGTTTCCAGGAAATGTGTAATATCTTTTGCATTGTGATGTCTAGTGCCATTTGCGTCGTGGTTTAAGATTGTGCAGTGATTGCAACAGCTTTCACATGAGCTCACCAGGGTTAATTGATGGCTATTGATAGTTTGCCTGCAAGCATTTTCAAACTTGTGCTCTGAAATTTCAAGCTTGAAAATGACACATTTTGTGTGTTGTGCTAACCAGGAATTGTAGCACATTTCAAAATTGTGGCCACTAATCCGCTATACTACCAGCTTGTATCACTTTACCTGCAATGCAACCACGCCGTAGGAAACCACGTCGTTGCACCATAACATTGCGCTCTGTGGCGTGGTTTTCTTGGACTAGATCACGCGCTTGCTAAGTCTGATTCTTCCCATGAGTTTCCACAGTACCTCAACATGTACTCCGCCAAAAAATGTACCATCTGCTTTTCGAGAGTACCAGGCTTTTACCCTCTATTATGGTTGTATCTCTGACAGTGTTGTCCGCAAAAGATGGCAACTTGGCAAATAACGCTGCATGCCTTATTTCTGCAACTTGTTCAATGAGAACACGCCAGATTTGTTGTGAACTGGTCGCTACTTGATTCAGTTCCGTCTATGGAGGATCAGCGAAGCATATTGAAAAGTTTAATTCGGGAAGGGGGCATGACCTATTCGGCCTCATTCTGGTTACACTGTAGTGTCTCACCGTGGAAGTTTAGTATCGCTGTCTAAGCAAGGGTCTCAAACACCCGGCCCGCGAAGAAATTTTGTGCGACCCGCAATGCTTTTATTGGAATTTTCAAATAATTGACATTTAAGTTATTTGGTTTATTAATCGGTGTTTAAAAGTTCTCAGCCAGCGAGTGAACAAGCTCTTTGTAAAAGAACGTAGAGATGGCTAGAAATGATTTGCCTGAAAGTCATGATACCTTTCGCAGGAAATAGGATGTAAAGGCTGTTTTTTGTAATGTTCAGGTACCACCATTGTTGCGTCAATAATGCGGACCTCGGATTACTTTATAAGTCCTCATTTGGCCCTCGGAGCAATTTTAGTTTGAGAAGCCTGCTCTAAACTATTTGACTGAAGCATTTCTTATAAAGAACATCACTGAACTTTGTTGACTCGTGTCGTGATTGTATGTTTTCTCTTGTAGCATGAGTTCGCCTTGCGTTGCATTGAAAAAGAACATCATCATTGCAAGATCAAAGTGTATTGTTCAAAATGATTTATTGTTATTTTTTTAATGTAAAATTAAACTTAAATAAATATTTGTAATTGTAGTTGAACTGAAGCCATATAATTGATCCAAATCTAGTATGAACATCCAACCATCGATGCACTTGTGATCAGGGGCGTACCGAGGATGGGCAAGGGGAACACAATTCTCTGGGCGCCGAATCACCATGGGGGCGCTGAATCACTGCGGGAGGCACCGAAAAGTCTCAACAATGTCACAAGTACTTTCTTCGGTACAGTACATTTGCTTTCGAAAGACCTCAGGTACGAACATGGAGGCGCAAAACTTGTTTCTTGCCCCGGCCCCATCTAACCTCGTTACGCCCCTGCCTGTGATCCGCAGGAGGCTTCGACAAATTCAGCAATCCGACACAAATGTTTCACTTATTAACGAGTTACTCTTACTTTGTAAGGCTAAGGGTTAAAAACATTCAACGGCAATCAAATTAAAGCTGAATTTTGTCAAAGTAAACATAAAAATAAAATTAGACACAATTCTGATTCTTGACCAACAAAAGCACGTTAGCGTTTAAATGTTGTCATCTGAGTGACAGAATCACATCAAATACGATGGTCTTATTTTCATAATCACCACTGACGGACAATCTGGTGTCAATGCGCACACATGAGCATCGGAAGGATTTTACCAGGGGGGAATAGTGGATTTGTCCAGGGGTAGCCAAAAGGAATTTCCCAGAGGGTCACCCATTCGAAACTAATAAAACAACTTTTTTTGCTGAAAATTTAATAGAAAAATGTCAAATTTCAAAATCCAGAGTGGGACCAAAGCCCCCACTTCCGACGCCCCTGTGCGCACATCTGAATGTAGGTCAAAAAGCGGGCATCACGACAGCTTTACTAAAAAATACATCATTTATCTTCACAGACAATCCTTTTAAGGTTTTGGGAAGCTTTGAACGTCAAGACAAATGTACGTGGCACTTAAACTTGCCGCAACCACGGAAGTTGAATCCGCTGAATATAAGAATTTCGAACTGGCGCTCCTTGAGCGGATCGCGATCAACTCAAAACTTAATTTGTTTCTGAATGTTGTAATCTGTCTATTCCGGATTGGCTACACGAAGAGCACTTGCATGTGATCGAGATTGTGAAATGAGATGTGCTTCACTGTTTCCATGTGAGAAAATACTATGAAAACAGAAGCGCGTTACGAGGTGATGAAAACCGTTTTCCACATTTGACACCTGTGGTGGGTTTAAGGTTGGGGGGGCCCGAGGCAAGACTAAAAAGCGGGGCCCCCTGATGGCGTCATCATACTCAGCCAACCGTGATCNGCACTTTTGATCAAGCCTAAGATACAGCCACTGAAGGATACGTCCCTGAGACTATGGCATGACTGACGCAGCAGAAGGAGAAAATGCAAAAGGGTGTTCATGATACAATTAAACTTTGAAAACACTGAAAGGTGCGAAGACAAGGCTGGCAACACATAAAAGTTGGGCAATAGCAAGTTGCCATCGCCTCCACTTCTTTATTTCACGCCGCAATTCTCTACATTCACCATTAATAAACTACAAAGTTTACCCCTTTGAAAGTTTCACATTTTCCCTTTTTGATAAAATGCTTGGTAGGCTAGTTGGTATCCTGAATTTGATGACATTCGTGTCTTTATCGGAATCCATGAAACCATAAACAACAACCAAGAAAATTTAAAACACCAAATTTGTTTTAAATTTCATCCTCTTAACTATAAGAACATAGCATACAAAAGCATCCAACTTGAGACTTGTTTTGGGAAGGTTTGAGGCTGGATGAGTCAAGGTTGCCCTCATCTTAAATTGAAACTAGTTGTTTGAAAAACGTGAAAAAAGTAGGAAATAATTCATTATATACCTTTTCGCAAACATTTCTAGCAAGTAGACTGCACAGTTGATTAAATCTGTGCTAAGAAAAAACAGTTGAAGTTATAGTGCCTTAAGAGCTGACAAAAAAGCTTTAAAATCACCTGCCAAGTCTACCTCAAACCAACTATTTACAAGTCAAGCTTCAAATAACCTGTGACTTCAAGCATGGGCTAAATTCAAATCAAACCACCTAAACACCTGAAACATCTGTACAAAAAATATGTACTCATAATACTCAAAAAATGTAATTTCTGCTGCGTGATAAGAAGCATGAATGTAGCCATGCTTATTAACAGGCTTTGCAGCAAAACAGTAATAATGCAAAATTACGTTGTAAACAAAAAAGAAAATGTTCTATAAAACAAAAGATGTAGTATGGTCACTGCTATAACAATTGCACGTTGTCTTATTTTCTGATGGAAATGTTTACTAAGGTACAACATCACAAGAAATGAGAAATTTGTCTAACCTTTTCACTTCAGAGACATAAAAAAGAAATCCTTTGATAAAATTATGAATGTTCTAACTAAAGCATATACTGTATTTATCAACTTCATTTTTACAAAACTTGAGTTTTTGTGTATGGCACATCTGATTATGCACTAGACTAGCTATGTCCAACCCGCGGCCCAGTCGAGGGTTTTGTGCGGCCCAGATCAGGTTTTCGCTGTAGTAAAAGATCCTACACACTGACAACCTGTCCTTGTTTTGATAATTTTGACTTTGACATTTTAATGCAGGTGGCCTCAGTGCCACTCTGTCACGTCTGTTACCATTGCAGTTAAGATTCAAACACTTTCAGTATATTCGTTTCAGCTACATTTAGTTTGCTATGATGAAAGTAAGCCATTCAATGTGCGGCCCTCAATAATATGTCATTCAATATGCGGCCTTGGTCAAGATAGTGACATACTTTTTGGCTCAGTAAGCTACTTGGGTTGGACATAGCTGCAGTGGACAGACATAGCTGCTATTAACAACTCGGGTGCTTGAAGCTGCACCCTCCACTGCGGGCTCACTAGTACCACTTGCAATAACAACAACAAATGTGTCCAGGAGACCTTTACATTTTTCATCAGCTTTATGCTTTCTTCCGTTTTCCTTCTTTTTCCTGCTCCACTTTGATACTTTCTGTTCAACTGGGGCATTTTCATAAAATTATCAATAAACCAAACCCTCCAATCTCTAAAAATCATCATTTGGTATAAAAAATTATCATTTGGTATAATATGTTATCACTTGATGTAAATATTTGCTTTTATTTGATAGGGTCTTTTCAGAACTTTTTGGAAGAAATTTTAACCCACCATGCTTTAGGTATAGACGTTGGTTTGAAGCTTTTCTTTATTTGCACATTGGAGATGGTGGTGGGACCCCTTTGAAAGTATAGTACTTACTACTTAACACATTAAAGTTGCTGTTGGGGCTCTTTGATAGCACGGTACTTGCACATTACAGTTGCTGTTGGTGACCCCTTTGAAAGTATGGTACTTACACATTACAATTGCTGTTGTGTGCCCATTTGAAAGCATAGTACTTATACACATTGCAATTGCTGTTGGCAGCCTTTTTGAAAGCAAGTAATTATACATTACAATTGCTGTTGGGGGCCCCTTTGAGAGCAAGGTACTTACACATTACAATTAATGTTGGGGGCCCCTTTGAAAGCATGGCATCTACACATTAAAATTGCTGTTGGGAGCCTCTTTGAAAGCAAGGAATTTTACATTACAGTTACTGTTGGGGGCCTCTTTGAGATCAAGGTACTTAAAGATTACCATTGCTATTGGAGGACCCTTTGAAAGCAAGCTACTTACACATTACAGTTGCTATTGAGGGCCCATTTGAAAACAAAGTAGCCTACTTACACACTACCCTTTCTTTTAGGGGCCCCTTCGATTAAGTTTAAAAGCAGAGTACTTAGACATTTCAGTTGCTGTTGTGAGCCCCTTTGAAAGCAGATTACCTTGAAATTGCAGTTGCTGCCGGGGGTCCTTTAAAAGCAAAGTACCTGTACATTACAGTTTCTGTAGTGGGCCCTTTGAAAACAGAGCACTTGCTTATGATCTGCTTTGTAGCACATTATATGAGTGGATAATAAGTTTTTCACCAAAAATAAGAAAAATTTATGCGCGTAACACCTGAAGGGGGGCCCCCACAAAGGGGGGCTCGAGGCAAGTGCCTCACTCGCCTCCCCTTAAACACACCACTGCTTAACACGTGTGATAAATAGAAAGGTCAAGAGTCAAAATCTACCAAGGACGAAAAATCTTAGTGTTAAGTGTTTTTGTTGAAAAACGTTTTATCCCCCCATTCGTCTCAGACGCAACTTCCTTGGATCTTTTACTGGACATTCGATACACTGCCATGTGAAGCGTGAAAATCACGTGGTAATTTCAAACACTGGAAGGGTGTTCACCATCTCGACGAAGGTAAACAATTCCTTGCTCTTGCAGCCAATGCAGTGCATTGTTGTTGTTTTCTTCTGGTTAACGTCACGCACGTGTGACACGACTACGCCCTATATTTATTGCCGATCATATTACTATAGTTTAGTTTTAGTTTGGGAGTTCAAAATATCGTGGATAACTAAGCAAGCACAAACCAAGAGTGTGAGGCATGCTCTTCATCGCTTGGAATGGGGACAAATGATTCAACAGTGGTTTTATGAAGCTATTCACGAAGAGCTGTTTGTTGCAATAACATGAGCTCCACATCAGTATTGGGGCCGCAAGGGTCATTTTAGTTGATTTTGCATTTGCAGGTATTCGTACATGCTGCAAAGACAGCAGTGCTGCATTGACTTGTGACATGCCGTTCAGTATCTTTGGTACTCGCTCAAGAAAATTTGGATGGATCTGAAGACTGTGCATAGATCGATATGTACCAAAAAACCTTAGTTTTGAATCTAACAAGAAGGGAATTTTGCAAAGCATTCAAGCCAGCAGTATGCACTTCACCATGAACTTAACTCACGTAACTCTATACTTGAGTAGTATCCACTGATTTATTGCAAATTCATAAAAGTGAACAAAATGCAACATCACTTTATAATGTATACTTGTCCAACCGTTGGTATTTTTCATATAAATTACACCTTGTTCGCTTATGTACACCAGACCTAATGCAAAATCAAGACGAAAATCAAACTTCTTTTCTGCGATAAAAGCGGGGCAGACCGAATGGCAATAGCTCATAAATGGCGGTTTTCTTGTGTTTGTAGAGCACTAAAAGTAAACTGTCTGTTTTCTTCTAAGCAGCGATTAGCGAGACAGCGCGACGCCACACAAAAGTCTTTGATTGGTTCATCAAAACCGGTTACTCGCCAGTGACAAACTGACGGGCGATCTAGGACTGGTAAAAGTTTGTTTTGAACTTGATGGAGCACCTTAGACAAAGACGTGCACGACTGACAAAGCATCACTCCGTGTTTGATCCACGTTGTCCTGCAGAGATCCAAACAGACCGTATAACACTGGTAGGAATGCAATTTCCATCGCGATAGACAAACAAGAGCAGGGTTTGAGTAACAGCATACCTTATTGCGCACATCGTTTTTTGTCTGATGTGCTTGCACTGTTCAGAAGGCATTTACTACTGTTTATCTTCTTTTTGCCTCTTTGACGGTTCGTTCAGCCCATATTAAACAGGCAGGGGAGGTGCTTAGTGAGGTTTGCGCAGACCAGGGGAAATATTATGCTTCATCGCGACGAAATTAAACAGTGCGTTGGGGAACAATATCAAGCTGTGTTTGCCGATGGTGTCTGTAGGGCTCCATCCGATATCATCTTAGGCGACTCTTGTTTTTCTTTTGTCCTTAACAGCCTGGGATTCGCCAGATCTTCCGACGAAAAGTGCGCGAAGTCAGGGCAAATAAAAATTCTTGAATGCGAAACAAAGAAAATGTCGGACTCATTGTGTCGCACAACAGCAAGTTTTGACTTGCAGTTGTCTCAATCTAAGCCGACTGTCTGTGCGGGACCCCTGCTGTGTACCTTAGCTACGATATCGATCACGAAACAAACGCCTTTTTCATTTGGCCTTCTCTTGGAAGTGGTTGTTGGATGCAGACCCAACCTGCTGAAACCTTGAGCAGTCACTTATCTGCGAGAGTAGACGCTTAATTTAGGATATTTTTTCGTAACAAGAAACAGTTGCAAAAATTGCTAGTGTGCGGATCTGAAAACTGTTGAGCAAAGTGATATCACACTGCTAATGTGACATCACACCCTCGCAGAGTGACATCACACTGCTCGCCAACTCGCCAAGTGTTGCTTCAATAACCGTTGCACAACGTTTCGCTTTGCAATTGCGCCTAAACAGTTTTTGCTGCGCAAGTCAAGACGTTTGATAGATGTACACAAATGCTACGAAGAACAACGACATATTACACTTAGATCTTTATGCATGAGAGATTGTTTAGCTCATTTAGAAAATTTAGCCTTACTAATAACTGATCTGTTCAGTTCTTGTACTTAACACATATTTCGGTAACCACTAGTAACATTATGATTAAAAAGCGCGAAAAATTGTTTAAAAACTTCTTTTTACGTGGTAACATCAAATCATCGCGTAAAGTTTGATGGCAGCTTTGCTTCTATTAACGACACAAAAACGGCAGACTATGAAGTCGTGGTATCATTCGTTTGACTGACTTATCATATGTTTTTCAGGTCAATTCTTGAGTTGTTTTACCATAAGGATCTCCACTTTTGTAAATGTTGGGAGCTCCCGAGAGCCGTGCAGACATTGCGAGAACATCATACAAATTTGCTTAATTATGCGATGACGATAGTTCAACTCAAGCAAGCAGACATTTTGGGGGAGGCCTAAGACACCAAGGTGTTCAATACTTCGAATGGAGTTATATTTTTCGTGTGATAAATTAAGTTTTATTTGACATGTTTTTTCCTTGTTCAACTTAGAAACAACATTTTTAGTTTAGTTCATTATATTACAATGTGAACTACAATTGTTAATTTGCATAAATTTATTGATGCTAATAGTATTAATCTTTAAACGTGGAGAAGCCAAATTTATGACGCAGATATTTTCTTTACATATGAATTTTTCAGACTCATTCTATGTGGTTTGACTGCTGTTGAGTACACTCCCAACCGAAATGGGTCACACCAGCATGTAAACTTTTTTCACAAGAAAAAAAAAATTTTTATAACTGAAACTACTTATTGCTGACGTGAGGCAATTAAGAGTCTGAACAACGCATCGATTTTGAAATAGTTTAATATTTGTTTCTTTGTCGACAAAATCGACCAAAATATTTTTATCGCACCATGCCAACCCATGGAAACCTCCGCTTAACTTTTACATTTGGGTGCTAATTATAACCCAACTCATATTACTGTGCCACTATTATGAATGTCCTTAATTGTAAATGAAAAGCTTAACAGAGAGTAAGTATTGCCAAACAGAATCCAACGCTTTAAACTTGATTTAAAAACTTATTCAAGACTTGGAGTCTGGACCGAACCGTGTGATACCCGCATGGGCGCAATTTTGTTGTAAAATGTGGGGGGACAGCTTGGTGCAAAACCAATATAGTCATCGGGTCGATGCAGAAGTTACGTTTTATATATACAGTTTCCCAGTCTTATTTTTAGACGTGTTTTGAGAGCAACACTAATCACGCTTTGCTTTGTCCTCGCAGATGATTTACATATTAATACACTTAACTTTGTTGCTGGACATGGTACTATAGTTCAGCCTGCTTCCATCAATATCGTATTTGGATGTAAACAAGCACAGCAATATAGTAGAACACACCAATTGAGTTTTATCAAAGCTGTCAGTTGGACTGCACAAAATGCTTAATCGCATTGGTCGCACGTGCATATCACTCTCACAGTAGAACACTTCAGTTTTCATGCATTTCATATGAAGTGTGGGTTACAGCGCGATTTGATGTCTTGCTCAAGTCGCTTAACGTTACCAAGACGATAAATGTTTTCTTGTACATTTCCGTTTTTTGAAAAAGCTGCAAATCTTTTTAATGCTACTGGGCATCATGCATGCATATCCATTGACATCCTCTTACCAGCAGCAAAAACATTTGGCCTAAAATTAACGTAGCCTACTTCGCAAAATGATTTCAATCTATTTTTACTGTTCGCGGGTGGAGGATGTATCTTTTCAATCTCCCTTTGTTGGCTCTGGCGTACATACCCGCACAGAGTTGTAAAAGAGCCTTATTTTGAAGCTTGAACCCGGCCCGAACCCGAAATCACAAGCCCGAATACGGCTCGAGACCGACATTTATTTTTGAAGCCCGATTTAGGCCTGAAAGTCAAATTTACCAGGGGGAGTTGAGACATAGGTGTAGGAGCAGGCAAATTTTTGGGGATGCGAAGGATTTTTGCTCGAATTCTCACAAACTTCCCCGAAAATTGTGCGCCAGTATTTTGAAATCAAAAGATGTTGGGCGCCATTTTGCTCATACTTTCACGGAGGTTTGTGAAGGTTTTCAGAGATTTTGCCCGGATTTTGAAGGATTTTGCCAGGAATTTCACCAAATCAAAACTTGCAACCCAGTCTCCTACACCAGTGAGTTAAGACATGCGCAACTGCAGAGTAACAAAAAACGTTTTGTGCAGGTGTAGTTGCAGGTACACGGTTTATCCTTGACCAAAACATTGACATAATCAGGCACAAACGTGGCATGTTAGTCAACGATAATACTGCGGAATGTTATGCTTCTCAAGAAAAAAAGAAACTATCACGAACCTATCTACGATGGCGCTATAGGCATAAATGAAACTTTCTAGGATAGCTCTATAGATATGAAAAACCGGCTTGTAAGCTTCTTAAAGCAAGCCAAGAATCGCGGGAGTGATTGATCTTTTCGAGGCAACGCCATCGCGTGCGAATTTCCTCACCGTTGTCGCCTCCTCAAAAAGAGTGTGAGACTAATCGCAGCAGAGAATAAAAGAACGCAGCTGTGTTTGCAAACAGAATTAGCTGAAGAAAAGTCACAATCACTTCACTAACAGAAGTTATCGCGGTGAGCACAACAAATCTACGTTACGAAAGAAAAAGTCGTTACTCTTGATGTTATAAAAAAGTTTTGTATGCAGGCCCGAAATTGGCTCGAAATATTTTGACAAACTCAAGCCCGAGCCCGCTTCGACCCGAAAAGCCCGGCCAGACTTATAACTCTGCACCATGTCAAAAGTTGCATTCTAAGAGTTCTACTTGCATGACGACACAAAAATATATTTGAGATTAAATCAAACTGCACAACGGTGAATTGGCAAAAAAGTACCAAGTTTCACCTTTAACACGAAAAGAATGTGCAACAAAACTAGGTGTGACGTATCGGTAAAGCAAATGTTTCACACTTGGATGAAAACATTGCTGCACTGTGGGCTTGGTTAAACTCAAGTAAATTAGATGACTTACAAAACCGATGCATTCAGCACAAGCACAAAGTGTAAGAGTCAAGGAAAAAATATTTGTTAGATTTGTTGTTCACCATTGTTGCGGCATTACCAGAAGTAAGATTGAATGTGTATTTATCCTTGTTTTCGAGTCAAGTCCCTACGTTTTGAGCTACAGGTCAATGTACAGCTGAGAAAATACTGTAGGCTACTTCTCCAACGTTTTGATTGAAATCCTGGTCACTAATGGTTGAAAACAGTCTTTTGCTAAACTCCCCATCCCAAAACTAAGTCTCTACAATAGTGCCGTTTTTTATCTTTGGCAAAAAGCTTCTCAGAGATTTGCCTGAAAATTTCACATTCTAATACTATACACACTAGCATCATTAAATGATACGCTGTCTGTTTCTGAATACGTGACAACCAACGTCACAGCAAAGCCAGTTACATTTCTGCACGGAACAAATTATGGCTGTACTGTTGTATCTCACATGTGCAGCTGTAATACTCTCACTGTTACAAGAAAATAACCTTTCTAACAGTATACCACACAGGGTAAAATGTCGGACAGAAACAGTTAAG
>JGI24159J19872_10009099_pt1 | contig 13023 bp, 8 predicted proteins | sample Ectturendosymbi4_FD_19872 | JGI IMG/M metagenome (IMG submission 19872) | reverse complement strand
TTCATTTGCTCTAATGTTCGTTAATGGTTGGTTTACTGCATGCGATGGCTTTTATGGTGCTTCTGCTTGTCGGCTGAGTCATATGAAACACTAAATCATTACCATTACCTTGAAAGACCACTTTGTGTCTCCGTGGGGCATTCCCGCCCACCGACACCCTAATGCTGGAGCCAGGAGTTGGCGGAACGAGGGGGTGTGTCAACCTTTGTTGCCCAATCACCTAAAAGTCCTTTCTCGGTTGATTTGGTGTATGGCTGTCCACCGTTACGCGAAGCAATGTTTCGTCATGGCCTTGATTTTGACATAGTTTCAAGCGGACTTTACGCGTCAAGCTCTGCTGAGCTTCGAATTTGGTCAACTCGCCAGTAACGCGCGAGTTGTAGATTGCCTAAAGAAAAGATTGCACCAGTTATTGACACCTTTTTGTAAACAACAGTGAATACAACTCGTAAATGTTTATGGAAAATCGTTTACCGCATAGACTTCCTAAAACAGAGACACTACGAGTCGCCCCCACAAAAAGTTTCTCGTACTCGATCTTGACGTCAGAGCATCTTCTTGACAACAACGAATGGTGGCAGGAGGAAAAACAGAGCTGTCTGGCTTTTGATGCGCCCCGGGCAATTTCTGAAAATGCTTGTCATTGCATGCTTGTCGTAGCATAGCACCGTTCAGTTTGGCGGCAGTTTCTGCGTCACAGTGCTGCGAACGGCACGTCTCGTTCTGTGGCAGCTCGGGGCAAAAATTTTCTGCGTGCGTGGCAGACGATCACTTCATGGAAGGGGATTTCTTCGGGACAGCGAGTGTTGCTGACGCAAAATTTGTCTTTGGAGTTTCTGTACCAGACAGTCGATGCTCTTATTCGTACTCAGTGGCCGTCAGTTTGGTTGGTTCAGGTGTGTGAGCTGGTAGTTATTTGGGTGGCGATGTGCAAGGTAGATTAGTCTTCATATCGATATTCTGTGTAGATTAGTTGCATGCTTTTAACCCACTGTCTAGGAAGAAGTCGGTTGAATAGAGATAAAAGGGATTCCAGTAATTAGAAAAGGCATGGCGTGTTTATGTACGTGTGAGCGAAAAGACACACACAAAATAACAAGTGAAGGGGGTGGTGGCAAACATGAACGATATAATCCCAAGACATTTCAACTGAACAACGTATATAACAGAAACACAAATGTTAAATCGTATATATAAATTTACACCACACAGGTGATGGTGGGCAAGCAATGGGTGAAGAGTTGAGGAATGTACAGATGAACAGGTGAAGCATGCACATAAGTGAGAGAAGTAAGCAAGAGTAGAGGTTATGAGGCAGAGAGCAATGCAGCAACCACGACATTACAGAACAAGGGCACGAAGCAAAGGCAAAAAATAATGCTTATCCACACAAATCGCGAAGAACACAAATCCTGAAGATAGAGATAAAATGTTATGCTCTTCATGTTTGGAAAAACTTGTCTTTACAGGAGATCTGCGGATTGATGTAGGATTATATTAAGAATAGTGTTTCTGACAGCTTTTTACAAAGCAATTTTAGAAAAAGCGCTCAGAATTTAAAAGTGCTTTGTTTAGCGATGCATGAAAACATGCCAAGTGCGAAACTCCCTTAAGCCATGAATACCCTTTCAGTGACCCTGGTAGGACTAACAGCATCATGCCAATACACCTGATAGGCAAAGATAACGGAGGAGGAAAAACTCACTGGAAAAAGCTGTTTTCAGCCCAGTTATAACAGTTTTTAGAAAATATGCAAGTGCTAAGTTTACATTATGAAAGTTTACGACTGGTCTTAATTGATTCATGTCGTTGACGTTGATGGTACTAACGCGCTGCGTTATGTAGCGTGTGTTTAATGGAAGTGCTACAAAAATGTGCAGCTCCTTTTTGGTTCCCAAACGAAATTCAAGGCCCTGGGACGGGTAACCCATGAAAATCCTATCAGTTGAAAATAAAGCTCAGGTGATGCCCATTGCTTTCAACTGTTCTGTGTCACGCTGAAACAAACAGCGAAGTAGCAAAAGATTTTTCTTATTTGTGAGGTTGAGGCACGGACTACTTGATTGTATCACCAGGCGCTGAGAATGCAAATGTGGCAGCGCCTTTTGCGCCAAATCGTAATCGAACACAGCAGTGCTTTGTTGCATGAAGAACATGTTAATATTTAATCTGAAGCAGTCCTGTCGTCACGGGTTCTTTGATGGGCTTAGCCCCCCAAATGGAGCTCCGAGCCCCCAACTTGAAATAAGGATCACTATAAACCAGTGGAGTTATGTCAATTTTTAGAATGTCAAGTCCCCCTGCACTAACCACTAACGTAAAGACCCCATTGAAGACTTTCTGGCGACTGTTCTGGTCCGAAGACACCAAGCTGTAATGATAGCCTATTACCTAAATACTGACATCTATTGTCTGAGAGCTCTGGTGACGATATGGAGCCATGGGCGTCGGAAGGGGAGGCAGGGGGTTGACCCTCCCCTTAATTTTGAAAAGTTTAGCAAAAAAAGTTGTTTTCTTAGTTTCGAGTGGGAAAACCAAATTTTGTCACTTTTGGCCCCCCTAGAACACTTGTGTAAAAATCCCCTAGTGGCCCTTCTGGAAAAAATCCTTCCGAACCCATGTGTGGAGCGTGAATTTGCGCACACGCGGTAATACATCCTCTCCCAAGCTATTATACCTCAAGAAAAAAGTGAAACGATGGGGCTTTGTTATATATTTTCAATGCCCTGAATTGCGTCTGGAACAGCATTGTCATTTTCCGTCTATTTGTCGCAGTGTCTTCGAAGCCAAGGTGTTTGCGAGATTGTTCTAATTACGCTATTTCATTCAATGTTTTGTACGTTTGTTTATAAATTGAAGATAAGCGCTCCAGATATGTATCAATGGGAAATACCGAAATGGCATCGTGCAGTCGCGTCTACAAACGGCCAGCAATAACAGTTATGCCCAGTTGAAGTGCAGAGCATAGGCATTTATATTGCACATTGGAACATCACGCACTTGCACATTTGGAACATCACTATTGATAGACACAAAATATCACCTCATAATGAATAAACAACTTACCTTGTATTGTATTGTGCGCTTCGACAAAAGAAAACAGCGAGGGAGAAGGTGATACTGATCAGGACACCTTTAAATTATTTTGTTGTCGGGATGTTGACAACGTAGTGGTTTCATAGTATTGACGACAACGGTGACCTTCCATAAAGCCTCCAACTCACCAAACGCGAGGAAAATCGAATCGAATCACCGTGTAGTGTACCACGCGCTGCCTTTCCGGACCCAACATGCATTGGTCTGCATCGCATTCCATCCACAGCAAAGGTCGAATTCTGCCGATGTGTGCCACACACACCATTCCACTGTTGCACGCCTTTTCTCTTCCACACCTATACCCGTACTGATTTCAAATTGACGACGGACCCAAATTCAATGCAATGTAATTATCAAAACTTCCGAAGAACAACATTTTCTCGCTAGGAAGAACTGAAGCCAAAAAATACTGTTACCTGATGACATTACCGAGTTCAACGCCTAAGTGGAGATTGTTGTATCACGCGACTCAGTCCGTATGCCGCTGCTGTCGCCAGACAGACAGTTCGTCCGGAAATCTTGTTTCCTATCACGGAGCGGTGCCGTGGGAGAATTGAGTGGTTCTTGAAAATGTTGATGACGAGTGTGTTTGTTGGTGGCTGAGTAATCACCACCAGTATGGCGAAGGCTTCTGTCATTTTATTGCTGGCGATCGGTTGTGAGGCATTAGTCATAGTCAACGCGTGGCCATGTTTGCTGACACTGGCGCCAAGACAGTGGCTTCTAACGGGTCAGGCTACAACTACAGCAAAAACCATGAAATCCGCCCATTAGGATGGAAAAAGCAATTTGCCTTTTGGTTTCAGGTGTAGAAGTAGAAAAATGTTTTCGTGAACAAGTATGCTGCGATGAGTTGGTTGAAATTTCAACAGTATCTCTGCGAAAAACGGGATTGTTTCCGCCCAAAAATTAATTTTGCAAGAAAGTCTTGCTGAAGAAGCACATTTCTGGAGTGACGGTACGATTCCGTTCAGCGAACTACTCTTGAGTAAAGCATTGAAGTTGTTTTTAGCACTTACCCAAAACGTAGGAAAGAAGTTGTTGAATTTCACTGTGGGCAGTCAGACAATGCATTAGGCGCCGAAGGGGAAACATGTGCCGGGTTTGATTTCGCTAATAACATATTTTAGAAAAGCTTACCTGCATCGAGCACTCACAAATGTGATGGTTAGGAACTGCAGCGGGAACGACAGCGCAATAGGACTGCATGTTTCTGCTGGTTAAATATTTTTAAATGGAAAGAGATTTTTTCTGTAACCGTCAGGCATCGGAAGGGAAATGTATTGAAATTAAAACTGTAGGTGAAGTTTCAATAAGATTCTTTAGTTGTGTGTGGTCTGTCACTCAGATATAGTTACGAAGTGTTAAATGAGTTATGATTCAACACGTGCAGCATGACTCGCAAGAGTTTGAACGAGTCGTAGTACGGAGTTAACCGTTTTTGCTGACGTTACTTATAATCGGGTTGCAATGAGCTCCGCGGGGATTGAGCCAAAGGTGGCCACGTTTCGGAAACGCACAATGCTTGAGAATGGCTCGTTCGTGTGCTTACGATGACGTAATGCAGCAACACGTGGATCTCGCGCGAGCTTGATTCTTTGTTGCCGCGTGATCAGCGCGTCATCGCCAACAGCGCAGAATCGAAACAATGTGGATTGCTGCCCTCGCTTGATTCAAGTTCCGTATTAACGGCCTTCTGTTTTTCGCCAGTGAAACGCGTTGAACTCGATTCTCTGTGGGGCTCTAGTGCCGCACACATTTATGCCTTTGTATTACATCAGCTAGATGTCTGATAGGTGTTTTATTTCAGCTTGAATCGGCAGACCGCAGCGAAGCTGTTGGGCATTGCCTGTTAGTTAACACCCTGTATATCACGAAATTAAAACAAAGTCAGAGGTCCCAGTTGTCGCAGTGGAAAAGGCTGCTCATAGTTTGTGGCAGTTACTTTCTAGTGAGATCAGACAGGTAAGTGACTTTTGGGGATAAAGCGAGCATTGACTTCAGCCAAGTATTTCAGGGAGTATAACTAGAAAATTTTCAACTTGACACAGAGCGGTGCACGTTTACCAAGCTCTTTCTTCCACGTTCTAGAGACGATATGTCAGGAATTTCGCAAGTCCAAGTGTTGTTTAGCGGCGTTTAGCAACTTCTACTTTCAACTCAAAACCTTACCCAATTTTAGCCTGTTTTGGACTTATTTTGCCTTACCTCCTCCCATGCTGTGGGTCTTGTCATTGTTTCAAATGGCTACCACTTCCACACTGTTTAAACTTGTCTATGTCGCTGCTCCTTTGCACATATGAACTATGATTATTGCCTTTAGCATAACCAGAACGTAAAATTTCCAGCGTTTACCAAGCACTGCTTGTACTAGTTGGTAATTCGTGCGTATAATAATGCCGTTTTATTGACCGCTCTTCTGCGGGCGTTTGCAGTCACGAGCAGGATTTCAAATCATTTTGAACAGAAGGGCAACAGAGGAATCTTGTGTGGTCTTCGCTGCTGAAATACTTCTAATAAGGTGTTTCGTTGGTTAATGCTACTTGTACATTCAACCATCGCGTTCTTTAATATAAACCGTTGTCAGGTTGTATCTATTGGTTGGAATGTCAAGGGTGTCGTCTTTAGTAATATCTGTGCAGTTGATTGCTAAAAGATAGACGATCGGGATAACCGGTAAACTAGATTGTAGTACGTTACTACAATTAACAGAACGATTTTGTCAAATCCAACTAACGATCAGCGGATAGATTCCCACACATGCTAACCACAAAAAAATTGTTTTTTGCAACGTTTACGTAATAACAAACTTCTTGCGTTGCTATCATTTACTTATAACTACAAATTTTTTTGCTCCAAATGGACATGGTCCAGCTGTTGGCCTATCGAGTCGTGGTAAAAATGTTCATGTTTAAAACCTGAACTTTGCTAATCGTTTCAATTTTATACCCGTATGGCATTCTTAATTTTTACCCTTAATGCTCAACAGATTGTTTTGTGGCCTGCTCCTAATCAGTCCTTGGGTTTGTGTTATTTGAAATTGAAAACAGATACATCTGTTTTTCCGTGTACTTCGAGTAATTTGTCGTGTGATTACTGTGAAACAGCAGAGCATCGNACAAGAGCTTATTGCCNGTACCACAGCTTTTACAGTTTTTCAAAAGGACTGACTGGATTCTATTTCAGACATTTGAAACACCAGCACTGTGCGTTCGCCACGTCGCTTTCTCACTTGATTGATTTTGCTCCATAGCAACGGAGGCTCGGTGCGCAGCGTAAACAAATTGTTTTGGGGGTTTCACCCTTAGTCGGGTACAGGCTGCTGGTGATTAACCCTCTGAAATGTAGGGATTGCAGTTACTTTTTATACGTTNCTAAACAATGCATAGCAATTTGGCTCAGATAAGAAATTTGGTACAGAGACATNGTTTCCCAATGCNTTAAGACAAATAAATGTACGAAGCACGTAAACATCGACAGTGAGCGTTGAGCTGAAGTTGCAACCTTGTTTTTCAGCAGTGTTTCAGAATACTTATTCAGCAAATTTGGCTGAAGTACTATATTTAGATCATAATGTAGTTGATGTATGGTTCATTGTTAGTAAGAGTAGTCAAACTGCATTCAGTAATGAGCGGTGTTAGTAATATTAAAGAAAATGCAGGTATTTGCTTTACACCAACATTTTAATCTGAGTGCTGACTTATGTGCCTCGAAATATTTCAGCAAATGAAATGTGAACCAAGGGCAAGTCTTCTGCTGTCGTTCGCAAGTGGAGCCGACTAACTAATTAGTCTTCGTCCGTCAGTCCCTAGGTCTCTTTCGTCTTTCGATATATGCGAGTGTTAAATCAAATCAGAGCTTATCAGGTATTTACCTTATATGTTGCTGATCAAACTGAAAGGATTGAATTTCCATTTGCAGCCGAGCGAACCGTAGCGAGCAGGCTACCTTAATATTTACGTGCGCTTAAGTACAGTAGTTGTCTTGCTGTAGGCTCGAGAAGCAGTGGCTACAAGATTCAAAGAAACCTAGCCGGTACTTTGAAGTAAATTTCAGCTGTTGCCCAGACGTCTTTCCGAACATTGCAGCAGCAGAAATATTACGTCGTTGGCTTCATTTACATCAGTGGTTCCCAAACTTGTTCGAGCCGTTACCCAAATCAAGGTATCGATTATGCCTTATTACCCTCAATAAAATTTTTTCGCATTTCAGGTCGAAAATTTCTTTTTGCAGTGATCGCTCATAATACGGAACAACAATGTGGTTTTGGTTTTGCGTTACCCCCCGAAGAATCGCATATTACCCCAAGGAGGTAATTTACCCCCTGTTTGGGAACCACTGATTTACATCATGCCGAACAAAATTTGTCGTCGTTGCAAAATATGATGACACCGACAAAAACACCACTTAGCAAGCAAAAATTGGCTGTGCTTAAAATTGGAACAGCGATTGCCAACTTTTCACAACGCTTTTCTGAAAATTTTCTGCCTTTACACTTCTATATTCAAACCCTTGTTAATTCTAGATATTGCTTCGAATGCTGCTGTTACATTTACGTTCCTTGGATTGTGCTCTGCATTAAGGATGGCGATGGTTACGTAACAATCCCGAATGTTTCGATTGCGTCAACCATTGCGCAGACTGACGAAAGTATACAACGAATTGCTTTGTTTACAAATCGACGTAAAGATTGTTGCATGTTTCAGTAAATTTTGCTAATTATTTCGTGCCATTGCGTTGCCCGATAAACGTGACGTTTACCAACCTTTTATACAGAGTGTGTTAACATTCTGCTGAAAATTAGCGCCTGAAGGATAATAACACGTCGCGTCAGTTTTCGTTTGCCGCTGCTTTAGGTTAAAAGCATTTCGTTTTTGATACTTTGCACTCAGTTGTCGAGTAGTACTTCTGAACGTTGGGAAGGATTTCAGATTCATGTTGCGCCAATGCCAGGATGTTGTAGTTACTATTGCAAACCTAAAAGGAAGTGTATGTTTATTTGTGGAAACTGAAAATAAGCATTTTCAATTTTCAGCAACTCAATAGTCAACAGCCGAGCGTTTGATTTTGTGAAACTACAGCTTCAGTGTAAATGCAGAGGTAGTTGCTTGGTGTTGGTTTTGTCACCAGACCTTTAGATGGAAAACAATGCTCAGGTCTAATTTGTTGCGATTAAGTTACTTTCAGTAGGGAAGACTTGTATATTTTACTAGTAGATATGAAACAAGTATATGCTACCAGCTGGAACTGCATAACTTCTATCTCTAAAAGTGAACCAACAAATCGCGGATTGATTGCTTGCAAATTATCCGAAATACAATGTGCATAGATTACGTTTTCGCATAAAATCGATGCCGCGTCACTGTTACAGGCGACGTAGACACATTGTCCTGTCAGCCAAGCGTTCGACTTAGAAACCCTTGATGACCATCTGCCGTTTCTTCGCATAAGCACCGCAAGCTGTGCAAACAGTCTGGTCGTCGACGTTTCTTTTTACATCAGTGAAAAATGGATGGCAGTGCTGTGCAAATAAAAACCATAGCAAGTTTCAAGGAATATCTGAAAGCGTTTTTGCTGTTAAACGAAATTCATTCCTTTATGTTTTAGTATCAAAGCAGCAAATCCTTACGTTTCATAAATTTCATAGAAAATCTTGCTGGTGTACAAGTTCATTCCTACTTTTTTATATTGCTTTTTCTTCTACTGCCAGGAGGGATTGTTTTTTTGATTGATTGATTTATTGTTTCATATGACTTAGCTAATAAACAGAAACAGTACGTGCATGCCTAATAACGTTGTGGAAATTTGTTCAGGTTCTAAAACATATATAAAAATTTGCATTGTCAACTGCACTGTCAGCCCCGAAACTGTTCAAAGTTGGCTGGACAGAATTAAAGTAATCAAAGGATATCAACTTCGAACATGAGTTCGCCCAAGGCTGGACCTAAGAAGATGCAGAAAGAACCGCGAAAGGCACACGCCACCCTGAGAATCCCATTTCCAGCCGTGAGATGCGTGAACCCTACGCCGTGCGTGTTTTTGACCCCCGTTCTCGTGCCATATGTGCCTGCTCCAGTTCAATACGTCAAAACCAGGTCGAAGAAGTCTCCTGAGGTTGTCACAATAACCCCACTTGCAAGTCAAAAACCCAGAGCTGTTCTGCAATACGTACCAGCTGTTTATCCGGGCAGCCCCGGTTGTGCACCATCCCGTTACTTGTGCGATGGTCGCGTTTACGCAGCCCCTGTCTATTGTAAACCGACTATCTACGGACGAATCGACGGCGGCGCTGTTCTGCCAAATTATCCTGCCGTTCCACTGAGCACAGGTGACACGAATGATGCTCTCAGCCAATGGTATGTTTCGACGGTGGCGCCTCGAGACCGCCATGGCGAACAGAAGGTCCCACCAAACAAATCGAAATTAAATCCGCTCAGCCGACCGTACACGCCGCCAAGTCGCAGTCGTGTTTGTTTTTGTGATAACGGCGAGAGCTCGACCGATGATGTTTGGTGCTGCAAAGCGAGGCGTTCCTCACGCGCTTCAACTCCTGATTCATGGAGCGACGAGGTGTTCAGCGACGCAATCAGCCGCAGCGCATCACCAGATGAATCTAGCACCTGCTGCGTGCACCAGCGCAAGGACCTGAGCGATGTGGACAGCGGAGTAGAGGGGGAGAGCGACGATGAAAACTGGTGCGGGTGCGCCTGCGATAAATCGAAAAAATTCACCTGTCCGGAAATTCCCACTGATGATACAGACGAAGTGATCTTCCCAGATCTGAGACATCCTCGCTACAACCAAGAAACCCTGTCAAGCGATTCAAAGCCCCTTGTTGATTTTGTTTGCTCGCATTTGCACTCCCATGAGTGGCGAGCAGTGGCGAGGGAGCTTGGCGTTGATGACGTCATAATACAGAGTGTAGACTATGACGTGTACGAAAATTTCCGTGAAGAGATGCGTTACGTTTTCTCGTACTGGGTTGGTTCAGACGAAGAGCTGCCTTCCACTAAAAGGCGCCGACTTTTGGCTGACGCCTTGGCCGAAGTCGGCCGATCAGACTTGATAGAGAAGCTAAATTCGCTGGATGCAGATGACTAATGTGCCTTGCTCGCGAACTGTATCATACACCATCGAGCACTTCACTTTATTTTGTCTACACGGCGTTTCAGGCTGTTGATAAAAGCTTCCAGATAACTTAAATGGTCACTTGTCGTGGGCAGGGAAAGAAGCCGTGGTTAAACTGCCTTGAACACTTCTCATTCCCTTCTAACTAACCCAGTATCATCGTGTAAATAGACTTTTTCCTATTGAATTTCCCGCTTTGCTTAATTGGGCCATTGATTTAATCTTTTCTACGCATGCACCCTGGTCGCATAAGTATTTATTTATTTATTTGTACAGTTTTTGTTGTGCTTTGTTCATTGTCCACGTCATGAGATCAGTTTCGAGTAACACGCTTAGGAGGCATTTTTGCCAGTGCAACGAAACAGTCATGACGTTCATGGCAGGTTCTGTCGAAGTCGCAGGCAATTTTTTGCAATCTTTGCTAACAAACCAACGCCACGTACCCATTCACGTTGATTTCAGATTCCACTTTTTCAATTTTGCTTCATCCACAAGTAAAATCCATTTCCTTACCTTTAATTGGATTTTGATGTGTGACAGTTAACACGGCTTCCATGGATTGCTACTTTTCTTTTAGTGTTTACACTGCAGCGCTTGCGTTCTGAAAATCTTCGCAGCTGCTTCTCATATCACTTCATATTTTCGTGAAAACTCCGCATCGCTGCTCATTGTTGTAATTAAACTTCGCGGTGTTATCGTTTAATTGGGAATAACGAACTGTTTTCCGTTACGGGTTTACGACAGAAATACAGCAAATGTCGTCTGTACTACCATTGACTCACTCTGGTGTTGATGTGACAGTCCCAGTTTGGTTTATAGTTATTCGTTTTTTTAGCATGTTCTCAGCTGTACCAGCTGGCAAAGAATGTTTAAGTGAATTTATGCGCTAGCTTAGCCCCATGCGCTATGGAGTACGTACAGGAAGCGTATTTACACGGTAGGCAAAAATCGTACGCATTTGAGTAACAGCGGTCGCGTGTTAACATAAGGTAAACAGTTATTCAAATCAGTGGCAGGCTTGTCAGTGCGACTGTTTTTCTATCCCATGGTGACTTGTAACTGTCTCGTCCTATCACATGGTATTCTACAAAACTAGTACAGCTGTACACATTGCTCACGTCGAGAAGCAACCAAATCTAACTTCTCAATCGAAAAAAAACGTTGACAAAACGTAGGGTTACGCAGCGGTTTTGGGTGTAGTGAAAGAGGTCCGTGGCGAAAAAGGTTGAGAACCACTGACTTAAAAATTCATACTGTATGATGTTAGCATTACTTGGGATAAATCCACTGGTCTATCCCCTGCGACATCTATTCCCATGGACAAGTCTGGGCAGTGATCTGGTTGAGTAAAAGTCATTCGAAATTTTTTCAGGTCAATGACTTCACTCGCGTTCAGTGGCATAGCCAGAATGGGGGCAAATAGTCGGAGGATTGATCCATACCACCCACTGCAAGCTCTTATCGCCTCTTCACGTCATTATGCACGGTCAACGGTGGTACGACCATTTCAGCTCACAGTTCTAACCATTTATCTCGAATCCTGCATCAAGTAAACTTGGGCTGCAACAAATTCTTCCGTTTTTGGATCCAATCCGTAATATTTTATTGCCGGTAAAACAGCGTATTCAGTTATTTGTTAGAAAGATAATGCAAATCAACTGAACATGAAATATCTGAAACAGGGTTATTCAACCTTACTTTGCTCATGCAATGGCGTAACTATGGGGGACAAGGAGGGCCATCTGCCCCCGGGCACAGAATTTGGGGGGCGCCAAATTGAGGTCGTAATGTTACGTAACAAATACGAAATATCAACGGATGCAAAGCGAGCAGTTGCGAACCTTTAGTGATGTTTTAAGGCGGAGTTTACGTTCCCGTTTCCAGCAATCAGTGCTCGCCATGGGCGTCCGCAGAGGGGGGCAAAACGGGTATCTGCCCCCCCCCGGAAATTGGGAATAAGAAGAAAAAATTTCTAGAAAACGCAAAATCAGCAGTTTAACTCCGATTAGATTACACTCACACTGCACAAGAGTCAGTTACTGTTCTGGCATAATGCAGTCATGAAACTGCAGCTCACTTAATCTGTTCCTTTGCTGTAAATGCAGGTTGCAAGCCTCAGGAGCAAATTATTTTACTATTAGCCTTTGTTGCGTCACAATAACATGGCAACATATCTTTAAAGCAGCGGTTCTCAATTCATTTTGAAGCCCGCACCCCGCCCGGAAGGAAAAATCATTTTTGCACCCCTTGCACCATTTGATGTATTGCTTTTTGTATTATCGTCGCTGACATCAATAGTCGCAAAAGTTCCCTAAACAAGAAATTATCGGTAATATAAATTTAGCTACAGTTTGGCAGACAAGGTCACGCCCCGAGAAGTCCCTTCTGGCACCCCCTCACCATGGCCGTCCCCAGCGGGGGGGAGGCAGTGGTGCCGGCCCCCCCATTTAAACTCTGTGCCCTCCCATTTCATGTTTGGTCCCCGAACTACCACGAAGCTGTAGAATTGCTATGCGCAGTTGTAGATAGTCAGTCAGCAATAGCTTCTTAAATGACTCCAGTCTGCGACATTGCATTTGTTGTTCAAGTAAACAACAGCGCAAAATTCCACTGTTAAAGTCGCCGGAATTGCCAACATAAGGGTCTTGAATGCTTTATGAGTTTATGTAAAAACATTTTCGCTTGTGGTAAACCAAGAGTGAGTCTTGTTTTTATTCCACGACGGACAGTAAAGTTGTACGAAACACAGAGTACTGTGAAATTAGTTTTTGAGTAGTCACACGTAGGTTGTGTACACTC
>JGI24159J19872_10009098_pt1 | contig 13023 bp, 8 predicted proteins | sample Ectturendosymbi4_FD_19872 | JGI IMG/M metagenome (IMG submission 19872) | reverse complement strand
AGCATGTTNCAAACTTCCATAAACAATGTCAAAATTTTGCAGAGAAGTGCCACACTACATCGCATCGTACTTTAACAGATTAACAAAATCACGGTAACGGGGGAAAATGGGCAAAGAAAAATAGACGTCGCGGCTGGACCTGGTCAAGAAAAGTGTTGATGTGTTAAAATTGAAATAGCATATATGACATAAATGTTATAGTAGCCTGTACTTTAGTGAGAGCAAAATATTTTTCATTCTTGCGTGCGCCCATGTCCATGCAGGTTCATAAACGTAAAGGACACAGCTGCCCTGCTGCTTAACTAGGCAAGGCAAAAATTATGAATGTCATCCAGCGAAATAATAGCATTGTAAGCTCACTTCCTTCGTCATTTCGGTTTGGTTGACATAACACTGCACTTGCGCTCGCCGCCCCATTGCAGAGCTTCCTTTACAGCTTTCGGCTTGATTACGAGTGGTAGCGGTACACTGTCTAATGCCCACCACAGCAGCATGTTTAGTCATGAATATGACCGTAGCTGGGGGACAAATGAGCTATGCCCACTCTCCATAAAAGAAACGGTTGTGTTATCATGTAGCCTACATACAGATCAACTCCAATGATTTGCAGTCTTTTTTATTTTCGTATCGTTATTTTGCTAAAATATCCTCATCAAAAAGGCCATAGCACGGTTGACTGAGCACGATGATGTAATAACACCACTGCTCAGTGAGGCCCCGCGCCTTGGTCTTGCATTGGACCCCGCACATGCTAGGGCCGGCCCTGATGCCTGCCATACCATAGATAAGCCACTGGGCGCCAATTCCTAAACTTGTCGAGTCCAGGTAAAATGCGAATGCATTTTGACATGACACGCCATCAATCAAACAGACACTACAAAGTTCGATCACTCATTCACATTTAAGACTTCAAACCAAATCATTTGTTATATTACAAAGCATAAACAGAGAAAACACATTGGTTGTAAAGCTATATAAAAGCGTTTAGCAACTTTGCTTAACATGGGAGTAAGCATGCACTTTGTGTAAGTGAGAAACAAGACGGGAAGAGGGCTGGAAGGTTCTGAAATAAATGAACATAGCTCCCGGTATGCGCTTTTATTCAACCAATGCATCCGAAGATTGGAAAGCTGCGCATACTAGTGGCAGACGATTTCAAGAAGAGTGGCTGATAGAGTTTGCATGGCTTGCAAAGCAGGATTCTGCTGGTGTTGTGTATCCCTTCTGCAAACTGTGCAAAAAGAAAATTAGAAACCGCAAAGCAGCTGTTGTAGACCTACAACCTAATAATACGGTGGACCACAAAAGAAATGAAAACTCAGTTGCAGCTGTTGGAAGTTGAATATTCCAGTGGTCAATGAATCTGTCACTGCTAAAGTTTCAAGAAAGTAGAAGTGGAGGTTGCAGCTTCTTTATGATGCCACTGCACAACAGCAACTATTGATCATCTAAGTCAGGGGTGGGCAAATAGAGGCCCGCGGGCCAAATGTGGCCCACCACAGCGTTTTCAGTGGCCCGCGGAAAAATTCAGGAAATTTGTTCAAATCTGAAATTTCCTTCAACTTATCAGAGTAAATGTTATTGCTTACTGCTGTGGCTAACTTAACCAAAACTTGCTTCTATTTCCATTAGAAGGTACGGCCCTCCGCTGAATGCGACCTTCTCAAAATGGCCCGCGAGTTAAAGTAATTGCCCACCCCTGATCTAAGTGAAGTAGTCAAAAAGCATAGATAAAACAACATTAAATTTTACGTTTTTCGTTACAGGTAAATTTGATATATTTTCAGACTAGATTTGGTACATCCATTGTAATAAGAGTTAGCAACATTGGGCTAAGGTGGCGGCATCCGAAAGTTCGCCTAAAAAAGTTATGTAAGTTATTTACCTTTTCTAGGGTTTTCAGTTAATAAGAAAGTCTTTTAAATGTTTATTGCTCCAGCAAGTATTTCAGTATCTACAAGATGATTCCCTTGAGGGACTTGTTTTTTGTCTTTTTTCACAGAATACAAAAATAAGTCTAGAATATGTAAGAAGCATTAAACGAGCTTTGGATTAGTACCGTTCACAGAAATGTTGGGATGCAACTCAACTGTTGTGAAGAGCTTCTTGAATAATTGCACACACCCTAATTCGGACGACGCTTGTTGGTCGTTGTGCCACCAACTGCTTTGCATGACTCTTAGTTTCCCAGCAGCTGTAGTTGTTTCACTTCTGGGACTTTACCTTCTGCTTGCAGTCTTAACATACGAATGGCAGCGACGGAATGAGCAGGTGGAACCAGTCAATCGCCTTTATATCGTACCAGTTTTTTGTTGTTCTGCTTTTTGTTTCATTGCATTGATGTCTATGAAAGCACAACAGTGGGACTGCAGGTTTATCAGAGTGTTCGGCACATTCTTTTATGCCGCAAGCATTCTTTTGGTGTACACTGTGATTTGGTTGAGGCAAAGGCAGTTTTACGTAAACCCTTTGTTAAATGAATCTCGAAGCGTTTTCTGTCAGATCTTAAATGTAGCTGTGATCACAGGAATATACGTCTTCCTTCTCACTAATACCCTAGCAAGTGCATACAGCTTTCATATGGAAAGCACTATCTACGGTTGTGCAACAGTTTACGTGAAAAACAAGTTTTTTAAGCAGTTCCTCATGCCGCTTATCACGTCTACACTTGTTCTGGACGGTGCTTTTCAGCTGATACTTTTGGCACTGACTCTGTACCCTCTGATCTCCAATCCTAATAATCTATGCCGGTGTTGTGCATCGGAAAAATGTCAAAACAATTTTGATACGATCACAGATGACATCAGAGGAATGATGACGAAACTGGCTTTCTGTACTGCCGTATGTATCGCCGCTACGGTCGGTTTTGGATACCTTCTTTACCGATCAATTAATGGAGGGATTTGCTTTTTCTGGATTTTATGTTTGGAGTTCCATCTCATTATACTTAATTTCACGTTGGTATATTCGTTCTCCAATGGACTGTTCAGGCTGCTGCCTGTCGAACGGATTTGGAGCTGTAAGAAGAATACATGATTTACATGAAAGCGTGTGGAAAGTATTTCGGCAGTACTGCATAAAGCAGGGGTTCCCAACATGTCTCTGACCACACACCCCTTCAACATTTCGACAAATGAGGATGTACCCTTAAAATTTCTTTCGATGGCATAGATCGACTTTTCCCAAATATTTTATCATGACTAATCATAAATATTGATCAATAAGCATATAATGGTTTTTGAAAATAGTATTCACTGATATAAGTATAAAAATTTGGGAAAAATATTATAAAAATTTTTATTCCCTTTATCTCTACCCTCAAATGTACCTTTTAAAGATAGGTAAATGTACCCCTAGGGGTACATGTACCAGTGTTAAACATGATCCGGTTTCCTGATTGCAATCCAAGCGGATTCTGTAATTCAGAACCGGATCGGACTGGATTTCGAAAAAGACTTTACCGGATCAGATATGGATATCCAGATTGCGTTGATCACTGCAGTTAAATGCTTAATTTGAGTTTCATCGGATATAACGCGAATTGGATCAAATTATTATTTGGACAATGTTACCGGATTTGGATCGGACTGGATTTCACGATGAAAATAATGCACTGGATTAGGATTGCAAAAATCTCCTATCCGTTTATCACTAACACGTAAACCCCTCGAAAGATTTCTTTTTGTTTTTATGCAGAATTTCCTTCTTTCTGTTGTTTGAAGTCATGGGAATTTAAGTCTGGTTGTCTGACCCCTACTTTTTCTCTTCAGGTTTTGTATTTGGAAAAGGTTCCAAAAATAAAAGTGACGTTTGCCACGTTTTACGTGAAGTGCTTTTCATGTTAGATGTTACACATAGCCAAGTTGATGTTGAAATAGAGTTTCAAGTATCACTAGATACCTATGTAGTATCACTGTCAGTGATATCACTGGATTCTATTAGTTTATCAATTTTAGCTTCAATAAAATGATATTTAGCATTTTTCAAATTTCATGAGACCGCGAAAGATGGTTTACTGCTTCTGTCCGTCATTTTACCCTGTGTAGTATACTGTTAGAAAGGTTATTTTCTTGAAACAGTGATAGTTTCACAGCTGCACATGTGAAAGACCACAGTATAGCATTGATTTGTTTCGCGTGGAAATGTATCTGGTTTTGCTGTAACGTTGGTTGTCACGTATTCAGAAGCAGGCAGCGTAAAATTTAATGATGCTGGTGTATATAGGCATATCATATTTTTGTTATTGAAAACCGGGACGCTTCAGGACAACGAGCCTTGGAAGGAAATCAAACAAGTTCCGGTACGAAACAAATCCTTTCAATAACCTATAATTGCAAAAAGAACACCCCCTCTTACTAGCCAACTTTACTGAACTAGCCAATGCGCTAACAATCAACCCATTACTGGACTAGTTACCCACTACAATGACCTATCAATTACCTTTAGATCTGAAACAACGAAACAAGATCAAGCATCATTCTTCAGCAAGTTGGTTAAACTGACTAATCATAGCATGCTAATATTCGTGTAGGGCTATGCTGCCTGACTGAATGCCTTACCGGGACTTTTTGGTTCATTAGTCGGGACGCCGGGACAAAGCCTTTAAACCGGGTCTGGCAGGACGTCTGGTAAACCTAAGTGTGTATAATGTTAGAAAGTTACATTTTCAGGCAAATGTCTGCAACGCTTTTGCCGAAGACAAAAGCAGCACTATTGTGGAGATTTAGTTTTAGGATGGGCAGTTTTGCAAAAGCCTATCTTCAACCATTAGTAAATAGGATTTCAATCAAAACGTTAGAGAACTATTTACCTACCTATATATTGACCTATTGGTCTAAACATAACGACTTGACTAGGAATCAAAGATAAAATATACATTTATCGTCACGTCTTGTAATGTCGCGACAATGGTGACCAACAAAACCAAACTATATTTTTTCTTGACTCTTACACTTTGTGCTTGTGCTGAAAGCATTGGTTCGTAAGTCATCTGATTTACTTGAGTTTAACCAAAAACATGATGCAGCATTATTTTCACTTTTGCTTTACAGGCAGGCTGGGGAGCATTCGGAGGCAGTGCTCCCCAATTTTATTGTGTCCAGAAAAATTTGTTTTAAACATATAGTAAAAACTAAAATCTTGTCCCCGTAAAAATGTATTTGCTCCAAAACTTAATACCTGATCACACCTAGTTTTGCTGGACGTTCTTTTCGTGTTAATCACGTGAAACTTGTACATCTTTACCAATTCACCGTTGTACGTTTTTACTTCTGTTGAATCTCAAATATATTTTCGTGTCGTTATGCAAGTACAACTCTTAGAATCAAACTTTTGACATTAATTTCATCCATTAACATCTAAGGTTCAACGTGAAAATTGATTGTGGAAAGACTGAGCTAAGTTGCATCACACAAAAAAGTCACAAGACAACAATCACCAAACGACCAAGTATGCAGAAATGACACTGTAGGCTAGATGGGTATGTATGCAAAGCCCATCAAGGGGAGATTGAAAGGATGCATCCACCACCTGGTAAGAGGATATCAATAGAGATTTTGGTAGGGGTGGGGCTGCAGGCATGATGCGTAGTAGCATTGAAAAGATTTGTAGCTTTTACAAGGAGCGGAAACGTGCAAGAAAAATATTTATCGTCTTTGTAACGATAAGCAACTTGAAAAAGACTTCAAATCGCGCTGTAAACCACAACTCTTATAAAATGCATGAAAACTGATATTTTCTACTATAAGAGTGATATGCACGTGCGACCAATGCGATTCAGCAGTTTGTGCACTCCAACTGACAGCTCTGATAAAGCCCAATTGTTGTATTACCGTGATTAGTCTTGCTTTTAAAACACCTCTATAAATAGATTGGAGATCTGTATTTATAAAACTTTTGCATAGACCCGATGACTTCACTGATTTCACATTAAACTGTCCCCCTAACGTTTTACAACAAAATTGCGCCCATGGGCTATACTGTAAGTTTGTACTTGTGCAAGCTGAATACAAATTGTCAAACAAAGTTATTGCAAACTCAATTTATGTTTCATTCATTTCATTTCTTAGTTTTACTTGTTTCATTTCTTGTGTACTGAACTAAACGAGGTGCATTACTTTTGTTAATGCATCGTTTCATAAGCTTTAAAACTGCATTTTGATGACATTTTTGTATAATTGTATTCATTTCTGCATTGCATGAACTATCTGCGCTGCAAAATGACAAATCTCTTTGCAGTAGAGCCCAGTTCAATGGACAACTATCCTTAGCAGTATTCTTGTTTTGAAAATTGTGCCAAAAAGAAAGCCTTGCTTTCAAAAGCATTAATGCAAAATGCTGCAAAACAATTCATCCAAATCAGGGGTGACTAACCTATTTGCTATTGCGGGACACTTTGTCAGTTACCGCTGAGTAAGCGGGCCGCAAAACTTTTTAGTCATACTATGAAACCTGTTAAAAACGAACAAAATTGTTCATCAACCGAAACAAGCAACAAGCGAAAGTAATAAAAACTCACGCGAAACATATAGCTGAAGTTATTTACCACAATATTGAAGTATGCAATATTAAAAAATAATAAAGAAACATTTAATAAAATTTTTGCTCAGTGAGAAATTTGGAAACTATTTTGCTTTACTAAGCGCGTAATATTAGAATGAACTGACGATGTGGCAACTCTCAACTGCATACTAAAAATTTCGTCTGTTACCCTTGACCTGTAACAACTTTTTGTGATGTTCATTTTAGAAAAAAATTGTTCGCATAGATATGTGCTTCCAAAAATAGATGACCATTTGAGAGCGCTAGCTCTCAAGTTTGAAAACTCTTCCTTTGATACATAAACACGATGAAATTTAAGCAATGGCTTGTTCAGATACATAGCTTTCAGGGTGTCATCACTTTGTAGTTTTATGAGTTCGAGTTGGAGCTGAGAGGGTGCAGAAGCAGGTTTAACATTGAAGGGGATAGAAAAGATATCAAGCTCCAGCTGCTTGCTTTTGATATCATGAAATCTATCATTAAAGCTTTCCAAGAGACCGGAACATTCCAAAGCATATTGAGCACAAGAAGTTGAATTGTATTTTTTCATCGTGGAAAAATGCGTGCAATCGTTATCTTTCAACTGATTTTCCCAGAGGCTCAGCATTGACATGAAAGATTTGATCTTGGAAAACATCGAGTGCAGTAGTTGATCTGGTCCTTGAAGTTGCACGTTCAAGTCATTTAAATGCTTTGTGATATCTACCACAAATCCTAAGTCGCACAACCAGTTTTCATCCTCCAGCTCAGTCAAAGGACATTTCCTCAAATTTCTAAACTCAATAATTTCCGGCAAAAGAGAATGAAAGTGCCCAAGCATATTCCCACAACTCGCCCAACGAACAGCAGGGAAATAAAGAAAATCATCATAATCAGCGTCAAAGTCTTTGAGAACTTGCTTAAATATGCGGTTGTTTTCTTTTTTTAAAAAAGTTAATACAGTCTGTAACCACAGATACCACATGATTGAACTTCACAGATTTTGCACAAATGCTTTGTTGGTGAACAATACAATGAAAAAATACCAATGTATCATGTCTAATTCCTCTTGCATCCATTTCCTTCTTCAACAATGATACCATCCCTTTATGTTTTCCGACAATAGCTGGTGCGCCATCAGTAGCAACACCACACAGCGTATCTAACGGCAGATTGAACTTGCCTAGGGCTTGAAGGAGCTTTTGAAGCAAGTCCTCTCCGCGAGTAGTTTCGTGCATCGATTCCAGAGACAGCAAGTTTTCATCAATTTGAAAATCTGATGTAACCCCTCGAAAAAATATTGCCAGCTGCCCAGTATTCTTGATGTCCGTTGTTTCATCGAGACAGACGGAGAAGTTAACGAATTTCTCAGCTCTTTTTTTAAGATTATCTTCAATATCTTCACCCATTTCTTTTATGCGTTCACAAACAGTGGGCCGGGACAAACTCAGCTTCTGGTACAAATGAACTGACCTTGGAGTCAACTTTTCAGCTGCTTTCACAAGTAGTTCCTTCGCTCACGCCCCATCGTCATACGGCTTAAGCTTTTTAGCGATCAATTCCGATACTTCATAGCTCACAATGAGCACATCGTAATTGTGCTGCAAAAGGAAGTCATGACACTTTGTTGCGCGTACAAAGTTTTCTTAAATTCTTCTATCTTCATTTTTCTGAGCTCCTCATCCAAGTTTTTAAACTCAGGATGGTTGGCCTCGTGGTGACGTTTTAAATTTTCTTTTTTCATAACTGCTATAGCGGCCTTTGCACTTTAAACAAAACGGTTTCCTCGATAAAGAAAAACATACCAGTCCATTCTTTTTGAAATACCCTTCTTTCATCTACAATATTTATTTTCTTTGCTGAAGACATTGAAATAAACTGCTTATCTTGGATAAAAAAAAGCAACAGAATAACGAATAACAATTTAGAAAACCTGTAAAATTTTGCATAATATATAGCAGTGTTTCCCCGCCGGTGGGCCACAGTTATATAACATCAAGTGCAACGGAGTCTTGGACAACTGACCGTAGTCCAACTGGTCCCATGTAACTTTTTATTGTATTTTTTGTATTACGAATTTATTACTTTCATTAACAAAAATACATACACAACTTACTCAGCTTATTCAAATGGAAAAACAAAACAACTCAAGTTATTATATATTCGGTCCTTGCACGAAAACAGGCACACGCTGTTATCGCTACTCGGTCCGCTCTCGCACTGTGAAAAGCACTGTCCGTTTCTCGCACCCCCTACACGTCTGCTGTACACACGCACTGCCTACACTTCTGCTGCACTTTGATATCGCATCGCAAAGATTAGAAGCGGGTCAAAGAAAGTTCAAGACTGCTGGTCTGGCCTGAATGCTTCGCGGGCCGCACGAAATTCTTTTGCGGGCCTCCGCGGGCCGCATGTTCGTCACCCCTGATCTAAATAATGCGCAGAAATATTTACGTACGTATTATAGATGCAAATGTACTAAGCCATAGTGTCAGATGAATATGTGACACCGAAAGGCCACGTTGAATACTTTACATGAGAATCAAAGTAACTTTTCAGCTGCTGTCAATCACGAAAAGCCAGAGATGGGGTATATTGTACTCCCTTTATGCTAAACGGTTTTGAAGTACGCATTTATACCGGCCATCACAAATAGAATTAGCAGAGTCATTTCACGTTGAAGTGAGCGTAAAGCACATACATTTAAGACTGTTGTAAACCTGTTGTAGACTGTTTAAGACCACTGTAAACAATTGAATTCAGAAAAGTGCTCTGAATTGCCAGCAAACTTTGAGCGTATATCCTTACTGGTGGTTATTTACCGCTATATCCTTACTGGTGGTTATTTACCGCGAGTTTCCATGTTGCTTAATTTTAATATTTTTGTGTGTAAGCCAAAGTAAAGCCAACCGCACAGTTGATTTCTGAAGTTGCTTGCATGTTGTATTAAATCTTTGAGAGGTCGTAACCTAAAAATGATTTCGAAGCCAATGTTTTGCAGTTGAAAGAGGAAGTTATGGACCAGATTCTGTAAAGTTAAGTGCAGTTAAAAACATTCGTCAATTTTATTGCACAGGCATACACGTACAGATTTTATTCAGGTTATGAATTTGATAACTTCACAAAGTATGCTACCAGTTCAAACGATGAATGCAACAATACGTAAGTTAACNCCAGCAATTGGGAATTTTCAGGACGTGGTGATTGAAGCATGCAGAACGCTACGCTATGAAAGCAAGGACGAATCTTACGGTTGTACAAGCCAGCACGTATATGACTAATTAACATCACATTTTCAAAAATATAAATGAGTGTAAATACGTGTGACCATGGTAGATTATAAATTGACCCAAATCCTGATTCTTTTTATTCAAAGAAAAAACAGCTCGTGGTTGTTTTCTTTACCATCCAATCTGAACTTCTGTGGTCGCAAATTATGCTTCTTAACTTGACTGCAAGAGACTGTCTGGATGAAGCTTTATTTTAAATAAGGTTTCTCAAAAAGGTTTTTCTTTGGTTGTGGTAAAAATTTTAAACTGTGTTATTTTGCTTTTCCAATCCGTGACAGCACTCTTTTCAGTCTATTTCAAAGATTCATGATCATAGGTGAGGATCGGTTGTGTAAACAGCTTTGCGGTGTTTAAAAGCTCCTGTTTTGTTACCACAGAGCGATAAAGCTTACGCAGAACTGGATTTGCTTTTCCAATTCGTGTATCGATCGCCTATAACAGTAACGTTGTACATTGTTACCCCTCCCTCTGAAAAAAGACTCAAAAAAGTCTGTGTGGTTCAAGATATCAAAGTTGGTTTTATGTTTCAGCATTAATATTTGGAAGTAGTGCATCTTTTATCTCGAAAATGGCTACCGCGCTTCATTTTAACAAGAAATAATCTGTGCCATTTCGAAAAGTTCAGATTTATCAAAATATGCAAGTAAGGCATTTTGGGTTGTTCATTTCAAGTTGGCTATGTAAGCCATTGCAATTGACCTGCTAGAAACAAACATTTGATTTGAAATTGGTACAAAAGAACATTGAGCTTTCAGATTTCCATTCTGAGGAAAACTTTGGATTTGGACACTCAATCTGACAACATGGGCGTGGGAAGGAATTTTTCCAGGTAGGCGACAATAGTGATTTTACAGGGGTGGCCAATAGAATATTTTCAAGAGGGTGCAACAGTGGTGAAATTTCATTTTACCAACTGGATAGGAAGACATCAAATTTCAAAATCCAGGGAAGCTAATACCCCCCGGCCACCCCTTACGACGACTATGGTGGCAACAGATACATTTGCTCTCTGGCTTGCTTCTTGTTCCAAGCCATTTTCTTTTAAAATGCGCGATACAGACGTGGAAACAAAAACTGTAAAAAATATGCACGATCTTCTTTATGTATGCATGATAAAGAAGACTCGCTGAAATATGATCTTAACCTGATATGAATTTGTGAATATCCTCAACGTACCGATGAACAATCCATAATCAAGAGCATAGAAAGACATGGTTATTTAAATATCGATCAGGTTTCAATATGTCTTTTACCTAACAATAACAGCAAAGGATTTATACCACATGCTGGAGCAGAACTATCCAAGTTACGTCTAGTTTAATCACATTCACAGACAATCGAACTTAAGGTTTGTGGACATAGACAACGCGATATTTCTAAAATTTTGGTAAGTTAATTTATCTACGCTTGTCAATAACCATAATTGCATCACCTTTCGGAACGCGGAAATTGTAGCGCATGGCGGTAGGCTTGACAACATCACTACCCACTGAATGCGGGCCATGCACATGCTCGAAGAAGACATAACTCTCAAATTTAGAAATACCACGAGGAAGGACCAATGACGCCGAATTAAAAAAATCAGCCGTTCGATTCTTCATCGCCGATTTGTTGGTAACGACGGGAACAAAACAGCGTCATGTCCTGTTACTCAACATGTCCTTGGCAGCGTTAGGAAGTTAATTGTTAACTACAACTCCAAAAAAGTGTGATCTTGGTTACTGACAACTTAAAATCCTATGGAACATGCAGGGCCGGATTTAACTAATGCGAGGCCCTAGGCCAGGTTTTCTTAACCTGGGTTGCTAGAACCCCCAGGGGGTGCTGAAATCAATTTCAGAGGGGTCACATATGTGGCGGTAAAAGGTATAAGGAATACGCTTGTCTTTACTTTATCCTTATAGTAACCAGGTGTTAGCTAATGGTAGGGGGTGCTGGACTGCTTAGGCGTGACCAAAAGGGGTGCTGAGATAGAAAAAGATTAAGAAACGCTACCCTAGGCTAATTCACTTCTGCGACCAACTCTCCCATAGTTACGAGGAAAAAATGAAAAAGTGTTAATCAATTTGCGAAAACCGAAATTGACGCTCTGAAAGTACGGTCAATAAAAATTTATTAAACACTGCTAGAGTGCCACACTATCACTGCGGTTGTCGCTGCCTTCGACCCAAAAGCGTTCAATGACACGGAATTGTTGAAATCGTGCTTGGCTGGCGGGAACAGGATTATAACTTTCCACAGGCAAACCAAACCGAAAACGCCACGGTTAAAATATTTGGCAAAACACATGGCGTACGTTTTTTATTAGTTTTACAATCTGTTTTCTCTTATCTGTGCTAAAAAAACAAACACACTGCACATATGCGTAACGGCACAAAGACGTTAAAGTACAACGTGAGGACCCAGGCCGTAACTAGCTTGGGACACCAGGGGGCGCGAAGAGTTTTCTGCGAGGGTGCCAAATTTTTTAAACTATGTCCAATAGTTTTAAATTATGTCCAACACATTTTTCTACGTGGAGCGAAAAATTCTGTAGGGGCGGCTGCGTACCTCTGTGAGGACCACGTTGCAACTTGCATACCACGGCTGTAAAAATCTCATGCACAAGAGCAAAGTACGTCAAGTAAAACGCACCCAAATGGTTGCAACTTTTAAGTTAAAGATTCGCGCGTTTGTACTTTTTCAGACCGCAAAGGATCGAACGCAAGGAAACCGTCGCGCCAAAGGATGAGGTTAAAACCAAAACCGTCGCCAAAGAGTCTGGAATAGGGGGCTTTACATTTGCGCAGGGGTCTTAACATTCTGAAAGTTTGATAAAATCTCTACTGATTTTCAATGTTTCATTTTTCAGTCTGGATGGGCTGACGAGGCCACCAATGCTCCCCTCGGCAAAAGGACATCGGTCCAAACCTCCCCTATGCTATCATTATTGAAATCCGTGATGGTCGCAATGTTCCAGGAGAAGCTGTCCACACTAAACATTCGGTGTATTTCAAAAATATTAAATGTGACAAACTTAGTTAAACAAATTGCAATGAATTCCTAGATGATTTTGTTATGAAGAAGCCCAGGACAAAATCTTTTTAATTGTTATCAGTTCCATGTGGAAAAATTGGGTTTAATTATCCAGGGTTTCCAGTTCCACGTTGGCCTGTTTTAGGCCAATTTTAAAAAATCTGGCCTTGTTTCAAGTTGGTTGGCCTGAAAAATTTTA
>JGI24159J19872_10009097_pt1 | contig 13023 bp, 9 predicted proteins | sample Ectturendosymbi4_FD_19872 | JGI IMG/M metagenome (IMG submission 19872) | reverse complement strand
CCGTGGCGACGGGACTGGATCAACCAGGCGTTTTTCTGTTTTATTTACAATTGCCTGCACATCCTGCAACTTCTCTTCTGCCCTGCAGCCCCTGACATCACTAGCGTAGCCAACCCAAAATTTATGGGGGGGCCAAAATGCCTGATTTTAGGCGAATAACACTATTTTATTTGGGATATTGCCTCTCAAGGCACAAAATGACTATATGTTCTGAAAATTTGGGGGGGCCATGGTCCCCCTGGCTGCGACTATGCCTGACATCTGGTCGTGATTCGCGTAAACATATTGTTATGTTTCTCGTCTCCAGGACAGTTACAAATGGACCCAGATGTGCATCGCCAACATCGCCGCCTCTGGGAAGTTTTCGAGCGACCGCACCATTTCGCAGTACGCCCGAGAAATTTGGGGGGTCGAGCCCCAACCCGACCTCAAGATACCCGCCCCCAACGAGCCGCTGGCCAGAACTGAGAACGGTGAAACCTACGATGATTTTTAAAGAGCGTGGTGGTTTTTGCAATGACGTGGATGTGTTGTATGCTTCTCGCACCAGTGTGACGGGAGCAATTATTGTGTACTTTGTGTATAGGAAGCCAGTATTAGGTTGCGATGTTCGGGAAAACGCTAATCGAGATCACTTCTTGACAAGTTCTTGTTTTTACTTCACCGTTTATTTGTATAAGGGCGTGTTTACGTACTTGGCACAAAATAAAAGCAGTCATGTCAAAATTACGCTGGATCTTTGCACCTTTTGTCCGAGGCCCATCGCAGTGAAATTCTCCGCATCGGAAGAATCCGGACGCGAAAGCGCCCTTTTTCGTGGTCACCAGTGCCAGGTGGAGGTTCAGAGCCAGGCTTATCGTTCATGGTAAAATTATAGTGATAGCGTCACTCACGTTTATGGCTCCTGGTGGCATAAAAATTCCTTCGGGCAGCGAAAATGACTTGACAACTTGGTCCAAATTTACCGGTTTTGCGAAATGAGCTCCTTCAGTTGTGGGAACTATCTGACGAAGTGAATTTTAATTATGCAAAAACAAAATGTTACAAGAGGTACCGTTTGCACGGATATCTACTCGGTGGCCACAAGCAGCATTCTGACTGCGGCGGAATGTGAATCAGTTGTCGAAAGCGATCTAACACCCCTCCACAAGTATTTTGCTGTTGCGAAAAAGATGAGACGAGCACTAAACGAAGTACGAGAGCCAAACGCCTAAAGCAGACAGGAAGCGGAGGCCTTGTCCAGTCAAACGAGCCAGCGGGTGTAACGACTTGAACTTTTCGCCGATTCGTTCATCGCGCCTTGCAATCTGACAGCTTGTCTCTGTTGCATCAGGAAACCGAGCATAGCACAAAGTAACGACACCTCGCTGGGAANGTTTTAGATTGCTGCTGTCCGAGTAAAGAATAGAAATATCGTCAGGTAACAGCAACAGCGAGTGGTAGGGTTATCGCACCCGCCACTACCAATAAATTTTCTAAAGATCTTGAAAAACTCGTCTTGCGTGAGTGTAAATTTCCGTATATTGTCGTTTGGCTCATTCAGAAGTTTAGTATCAAGTGCCAATTTAATTAGCTATTTAGGTAGTTAACGCAAAACATCGAAAAGGGGTCGGAAACGTGTGGCCCGTGTGGAATTTGTTACCAGGCCGTGCAGTAACAAGGCTAAATGGCCCCAAACATTGCAAATTTTTCTCATAAACTCGCCGTGTTTGCCTCTCTGTGGAAAGTCCTAGTTGACCAACATGGCTAGGCTTCACTATTCCAAGACTATTTCTTTGCATGGTTAGGCTTGTGAAAAATATCAATTTCTTTTTCACTAATTAGTGAACGTTCGCGGACAAAATACCAAGACAAAAATCGCGAAGTTTTGCAGATAGAGGGAACAGCGCGGGTGTCACTGATTAATAAAATCCCTGTGTGGGAGCATCTTAATGCGGCAAAACCAGCCCAGAACTTCTACTGAATATGTGTCATGATGACTGTTGAAGTTATGCCATGGCAAAGGGGTTACTGCCCTTGTCTAGTAAACAGGAGATCGAGGGATCGATTCCCTCTGCTGCCCTTCCTTTAGGCTATTCAAATGTGGATGTAAAAAACTGCATGGGCTTGCTACGCTTGTTCCTAGTGAAAAATTGTACGACAGGGGTTGACGCACAGCAGCTAGTAGTCACATCTTTTAATGATGTCCTGTGAGGCAACAAACTGTTGCATGCAAACATTTGCCACTCAGTTGAAGTGGTGCAAAATTCCGTAACAATAAAATTTGTAAGCAAATTGATACACAGTTATCATCATTCTGACAACAGATTGTTAAATGAAAACAGAAAAAAAGTATGCCAGAATTGTGAACTCTCATAGATTCCAAGGAAAATCATGAAACATCACGTATGTGAATGAATGGTGAAATTTCTATAACCAAAACCACACGTCAAATTCCACATCATTTCGTTGTGAATTTCCTGAAGAACTCTTATACAAAAATCAAGACATAAAGATAAACTTTTTGTTTGTATTTGTGTCTGGATTTTCATGCAATGCCTTATTTCTTTAAAGCATATCGAGTTGTCAGATGAATAATGAATAAATAAACACATGATCAACAGGAGCAAGTTTCATGTCACTGAAACCCATGGAAAAATGATTGCAGCAAGGTCAAGATTTTGGTGCTTTCGGCTGTGTTGATGTAGGGAAACACTGTTCCAGTTGAATGTCTGTTATCTTGACAACTTTGACGTTGTGCTAAAATTTAAAAGCTAAACACGGTCACTTTTTTGCATTGAAACAAAACAAAATTTTATTAAATCTCAGCTTGTCAAGTTATAAATGATATTTTACTGGAGCGCAAGAAAATGAAACAGATCTTTATCAGAAATACCAACGGCGCCAAGGCTAAGCGGTTACAGCGCCTGTCTAGTAAACTGGAGATCGTGGGTTCGAATCCCACTGGTGCCTTATTCAATATATTGTATCTCTTTTGGTTGTTAAATGGAAAGAATTAACCGAATTAACAGAGGTGTTTCTGGAAATACATTGCGAAAATGAGATTTAGGTAGAGTGCTTTTCGTATATTTTTCCAATGTGCAGGGTTAGAGATAACTTATAGACATTTTGAAATCCCGATTTGAAACACGTCTTGCCCAGTGCAGTGGCGTAGCCAGCCCAAACTTTTTGGAGTGGTCAAAAATTTTACTTTAAACGCGAGCAACAATATTTGATATGGGGCACCGTCTCTTGAAGCACAAAGCGACAATATAAGCCTATGCTAGAAATTTGGGAGGGGCTATGGCCCCATTTCTCCCACCCTGGCTACGCCTATATCCCAATGTCAAAAGTTGTAGATGCAGATCATCAAGTCAACTTCTTCATCGTTTGAGCGAGTTTTTATCTACCACTTGGCCGCACTAGATGTTGGGGCAGGTGTTGGGCAGTCATTCGACTGCATCGCCATCCGAAACTGTCAGGCCAAGCACTCCGTGGGGAGGTCGATGGAGAGAACATTGTAGCACACATGATCAACAGTCTGTTTTGTCTGCGCCACACTCACAAGCTGCAGAAGGGGCCATACTCCGTTTGTGTTAGCAGGATCGGAAACGTCCGACATCGGTGCGCAGGCGGTTAAGCCGGACGCACGCCGCTTGGCAGGCCGCGGTCCATTCCAGGAGGCTGGGTGCCAATATCGGGAATGAAAGTGCGGAGACTCATAATGCTCTCCAACCGTTCCTCATTCCATCAGTTACCCGCCCAGTGCGCCGCACTTGTGTTGTTATCGTCAGATTAACTGATGAGTTGTTGTGCGGCGGGTACAAATGGGTGTGTCGATTTGAGATGCTATGCGTTCCACTCGGTGAACGGGTGAATGCTGAGTGGAGCAGATGTCCAGGCTTCATGACACGGCGTGCTAAAGGCAGTGCTGCTCTTTGCGACGAAGCTCAGTACGTTGGATGCCCGCAAAGATAGGATGATTGTCTGTTCGTGCAGGACGCAGGTGTCCTGTCACTGTTCGCAAGGCGTCTTTGATGACAGGATCAATGAGGCGAATGTGAGCACTGCAGAACTAGGCAGAAGCGCAGTACGCTGCTGTTGAATGGACCAGGGCTAAGAAGGCTATTCGCAACTTTGTTGCTCCAGCACCCCAGCCCGAGCCAGCAAGCCTCCTCAAGAGCGCGACACGTGATGTCAGCTTTTTGCAAAGTGACTCGAGGTGTGGGCGATACTTGAGCGTCCTGTTCATCGTTGGCCGAGGAATTAGGCCTCGGAATAAAAGGGCAGGATTTCGTCGTTGCAGCTGACTTTTAGTTCACGTTTAGCTTCCTTGTTGAGATGGAAGACTGACGACACCGTTTTTGTAGTGCTGAGTTTGACTTCCAGATCTGGAGGTGTTTCCTATAGTCGCCATGTCTTTCCTTAGCACCTTTTCTACTGCTTGCCAGTTTCCATCAGTATGCATGATTGCTAGATCGTCAGCATATGCATGTTTTCTGAAGATGGTGATTGGCAAGTCAAACGTGTAGATGTTGAAGAGAAGTGGTGCCAACTGCCAAGACAGACCCCTGAGGGACGCCATTCTTGGGGGGTAGTAACCTGATCCACTCGTTGTTACCGGTGGTAAGGGTGAAGCTGCGACTGAAACAGTCCCGTCGCGACGGGGGGGACTTGGTGGGCTTAGCCCCCACAAACAAAGCTCCACGTCCCCCAAATTGAAATTTGAAACACCTTAAGTTAGTGGAATTTTTGTCAAATTTGACCCCTCACCAATGTTAAGCCCCCCTATTTACGACTTTCTGGCTACGGTTCTGGATTGACAACCAGCTCCATGATCATGCGGACCATGTGCCTGTCAAGTAGTAGTCGCTGTAGCTTGCAGGTGAGCCCAGGGTTGGCGTAACCGGGGGGACACATGGTATAGGCCCCTGCTTTTTCTTTGGGAAGGCCACTTTTGCATTTCTAATTTTGTTTAAATAAGTTTAACCAACACAATTAGTGTTGGTTCCATTGTTAAAGCAAATCGCGTAATGAAAAAGATTTTCCATGGTTTTCTTGACGTGCACTTGTGACCCCCCATTGTGAAAAAGGTTCTTCCACTACTGGTTGAGGCCGCCATGCCATGCAGTGTTGTGGGCTGCTGTGCGATGGACAAACACAAACCTGGCCTTTATCTTAGCCGAAAAGCTATCCTCGATACCTTGCGTGTGCAAAGTGACTTGATCTATGGTTGATCTCCGTGTCGAAAACACCCTTGTCCCTGCGGGAATAATGGATCGATGGGAATGGTTCGACACAAGCGTAGATGAGTCTCCCGGGAATATTGAAGGGGACACACAGTGGAGAAGGTGGTAACTCTTTGGGTCACCCACTGACATAGGGAACGCAACTACTGGTGCTCTTCTCCAGTCCAGATCCTGAGAATTTTGAGTTTGTTCCTAAGGGCAGGAACAGGCACGTAACCAGCTTGAGACACCAGGGGCGAAGAGTTTTCTGAGATTAGAAGGACCCAAATTTTTTAAACACGTCCACTAGTTTTAAACTATGTCCAACAAAATTTTCGAGGGGGGGGAATTTTTCAGGGTGGGCGACGCCCCCTTAGTTACGGACCTGTGCAGGAAGTAAAGAAATCGCACAACTAGGATTTGAGAGGTGGTCCGGCGTGAAGTATAAAGTCCGGGAAAATATAATTTAATCCAAGAGATTTCCTGGCTGCAGGTGGTTGAGGGCGTTAACAAGCTCCCCTGGCGTTCAAGGGCCAGAGATATAATCTCCCTCAAGTGTTGGGACATGGACGTCGGAAGGATTTTGTCCAGTGGGGGCAAAAGTGTTGAAATTTCATTTTGCCTACCGGTACTCGAAACTTAGAAAACAACCTTTTTTGCTAAAAATGTAATAGAAAAATGTCAAATTTAAAAATCCAGGGGGGCAAGGTTCCTGAATGACCCCCTTCAGACGCCCATGTGCTGGGACCGTCCATTAGTCGGGCATCTTCTTGACGAGCCTTGTGAACTCGCTGGACCCCGTCTTGTGTGCCCCGTGTTGCATGTAAACATTTGCCACTCGTCAGTCGAGGTATTGCAACAATCCGTAGGAACAAAATTATTAAGCAGCTAATACCCCTTTGTCATTGTCTGATATACTTGAAGTAATTCATTTATTTCGAGGTTGTTAATATTGGAGCGCAAGAAAATAAAACAGATCTTTATCAGAAATACCAAGGGCGCCATAACTAAGCGGTTACAGCGCCTGTCTAGTAAACAGGAGATCGTGGGTTCGAATCCCACTGGTGCCTTATTCAATATGTTTTATCTCTTTTGGTTGTTAAATGGAAAGAATTAACCGAATTAACAGACATGTTCTGGAAAGACATTGCGAAAAAGAGATTTAGGTAGAGCGCTTTTGGTATTTTTCCCATTAACCTATGTGCTACATTAGGGAATCAGTTACAGGCATTTTTAAACACTGATTTTGAAACACGTCTTCCCAGTGTCAGAAGGTGCAGATCATAAAATCAAACTGATAATGATGTAGAAGCACTCTGCTAGTTGAAATCATTGAAAGCTGCCGCTAAATGTTGAATACAGAGCATCTATACGTATTGGATGACCTCCCACTGATGAAAATTTGAATGTTAGCAAAAAGAATAAAAGTGGACCATTCTCGTGTTGACAAGCATTTGCATTTATTAATTCTTCGACTAGTTAAGGAAAGTGTTCCTAACAATCGGCTGTCATCCTTGTGTGTCATACATGTGTCTAGGTTTCTGGAGCAAAGCGTTGAGTTTCTAGAAGAGCGTCAAGCCTCATTGTGAAGTTATCTAACAAACTTACACAAAATCGTCAGCGTCAAAGAAAAGCAACCAAAAGAATTTTTTTCAACGACTCAGATCAATGATCAGAGTAGCAATTTCGCTACTGTTTGTGGTTCAGGGTGCTGGTGCGTGTGAGAGACGAGAAACACCCGCTCTAACTTCCACAAAAACATGGCTACCGTAAAATCCATTTTTGAATTTGAAAATATTTAAAGCTATTTCAAAACTGTGAGATTTTACAGTATATAAGAAAGCAAAAGATTGTCGAAACGGAAAAAAACAATATATACAAATCCACAAGCAGAAAAATATAGTTGCAACTACTGTATCAATCTTGTCAATCCAAACGCTTGAAACGGTAATCCAACATACAGGCATAGGCACAATGGCTAAGTAGTCGCAGGGTATGTCTTGTAGACAAGAAATCGTGGTTTGATACTTGAAGTGATGGATTATCTTGGACTTCATTTTGTTTGTATGAACACCAAAACTAATAAAACATTCGCTAAGAAAAGTACTGACAAAATGTCAATCAAACTGTTGTCTGTTCTCAATTGACAGCATTTGATAGATGATGTCGCTTTTCCTGGCTGGACGCCTCTAGTTGCATAGGCGTAGCCAAGGGGGGCCTAGACATTAGTTATTTTATTGAGGGCCGGTCCGCTAAATAATCCCAGGCTTAAACCGGTCCGTGTGAAAGTGAAAGACTTGAAATGACTCCACAACTTCAACGACTCGAACCTTAAGTGCACATAACGCGTACTGTCGAACTTTTAGTTGCGTCTATCTTAACCTTTAAGGGGTAAGTGTTGACTTCGCCTTGCATCCTCAACATGAAACGTCTCGTGACTCTGAAATACAAACGAAGAAAGGACTCAAAAGCAAGTTCAGAAGACAACCTGGAAGTTTGTCCATAATCTCATTAAATAACCAAGACGAAGAAGAAGCATTAGAATGTTAAAAGTCGCATCACCGAATGGACGGAAACCCAGAAGGATGAAGTTGAAACTAAGTGACAACGAAAAACATTTGGTTTACAAGGACGTTGTATGGTGTATTTGTTTGAACTCTTGTATACTTATACTCCACATGTATTGTAAGTCACACCTAGGAAGAGAGTAACCCATAACATTATAGAAATCATTTGCAATAATATCCCATGCGAAATTAACCAAAATATTCCCTATCTAAACGGATAACAGCGATACGCACTGATGCATAACCTTGATTTTGGATTTGACGTGATCACACGTCGAGAACGTGACCACTAGTGTCGCTAAGGGACCACACACCGTATGATACGCAGTCACGTGATATAGTGCGTTTCACCTGATTTTTCATTTTCACCTGATTCAGTTTTCCTCTGACCATCCTGGGAGAAGCAGCAAGTTAAGCAGTGGGCGTACCAAGCTTAACTTGCTAAACTAGCAGTGGGCGTACCAAGCTAGCTTAGTCCAAGTGGGACAAGAGTACCGAAAGAGATTCGTAGCCACCTGGCACAGTTTAACCCTGATATTTTGGGATATTAAGGTTTACTCTCTTCCTCCATAAAAGAACTGAACTCGTATTAACCCCTGTTGTTTGGATTAACCCCTGTTGGTGGTAGTAACGTCTATTAATGTATGTTACTGATATAAACCCCTGAGGTTTTGAAATATATTTTTAACAAGTAATATCGCAGCGTTTAACGTTACAAAAATAAAACCATGAGTGAATACAATTACGTTTGATGATAAACTGAGCGTAAGTCGAACGATACCAGGCGGGTCTAAGTTTCTTAATTGTTAACTTGGGCGTGCCTTGGACATTCCTACTAAATTAACCAGTGCTCTCGGGGAATTGTCCTAAAAGGCAGATCGGAATGCCACATCGCCCCACAAACAAAGGATTTGCTGAAATCCGCAAAAAAAGTGATTTGATTTTCTCCTGTGTTGTTTGAAAATGTCTCTATGTCGTACAATTTCACAGAAAACACGATTTAATTTCCACATGGGAGTAACTAACAGCAATCGGATGACGCTGTTCGGAGCTTCAGGCTAGCATGGGACTACTGCCTCTTTCGGACGCTGGTCACTCTTTTGATCAAGCAAATAATGACTTTTTCCAATATTTTACTAGGCAGACCTGATTTTCACGGAACTATCTACTACGGTATACTCTTAAAACGTCACCAATTGTTTTGGCCCAATGCTTGCGTTTCATCGAAGTAATCGTGTTAGCGCCATGAAACATATGATTTTCTATCAGGCCCGTATCCAGCTTGGGACACCAGGAGGGGCGAAGATTTTTCTGAGAGGGGCCCAAATTTTTTGAACTGTGTCCAATAGTTTTACACTATGTTCAACAATTTTTTCAGGGGGGCTTCTCCCCCCTGGTTACGGGCCTGTTTTCTATTACCGTCACATATCTATCTTCGTATTCTTTCATGTGCTTGTGTGTTCCTTGTTACTGCCATGCATGCTTTAGTCTACTGCGTTGCGTATGGGAGTGAAGACGTTATACAATAACTCCCAATATCGTTATGCACAAGAGTACTGCAATTGCGCATGCTTGTTTTAAATAAGCTTATGCCCGACCAACCCACAGCCTGCAAGAGGCACAGTTGAAGATTTTCTTTGTCGTATATGTGCAATATAATGGTAACGTGATTCTGATAATCTTATATTTTCAATGCGATGTACCACAGCATCACGTTTGTACTGGATACTGGTCGAGTTCCATGTTCCCATCGACACCTCGGTGACCAACTGATTTCTACCCATGCTGTTGTTCCACTGGTACTAAACTTGCATATGACATACAGTAGTTATGGAGTAACTGGAAGTGTCAGTCGTTATTATTGCTGTTAGGGATAGATGAATAACATTTGAACGCTTTCAGCAACTTAAGCAAAATTTTAGTTTGCTGAGATCAAAGTAAGTCATTCAGTGAACGGCCCTCAATGGAGAGTGACATAATTTTTTTGCCCGGCAAAGTATTCCAGTTGAGCAAAGCTGTTTTGCATCACCAGGTAACCGTACGTCATACCTTCTTGCGCTGAGATCATGATTAGCTGCAGACAAGGGGCAGTGGAAGTGCAACCGCGAAAACTTTTCTTACCAGCTTGAAATTGATGAAGTTTTGACAGCGGGTCAGAATTTCCGCACTTTGCGCTGGGGCGAGATGCACTCAAATCGCCATCAAGTAAGAGCTTTTCGAAGTTAAACTGCACCCGTCCCATTTTGGGAAAATGAAATTACGGCCACCCTGCTATTAAATGGTGACGTAACCAGGGCGGATCCAGGGGGGAGGGCGATTGCCCCTCTGTAAAATCTACGAAAGCAACTTTTTCACCATGATTTTGTGCAATTCTGAAAACAGCATTCGCGATATAAGGCCATTTTGCCGTCAATTGTTTTGTCACAGCAGACTCGTGAAGTATACTTAATCTCACTTACAGTAGTGAACCGGTGTTGAGACTTGACTGCCAAATATTAGTGAAATCGCCCCCCCCNACTTACTGCCTGGATCCGCCCCTGGACGTAACGGCACGCCGTGTTTTAGCTGAACTGCATTTCAAGCTTCAAGCCTTTTGGCAAAATACGGTTGTCATTTTCTTCTGGGTTCAAGCACAATAACAAAGCGTTATTACTGAACCTTGCTCAAAACAAGTTAATCGCATTTTTCAAGGATCCTGTTATGACGCAACCTTTGCATATTTCGATTCCACCGTTTGCTCTTCACAGCTGCAAAAGAAAATAACCGTTTTCAGAGCATGCCCGGTCCTGCTGTAAAAACGGCGGGTGATGGTTTATTTTTCCAAAAATAAAACAAATTATCCGACGCATCATTACGGCGGTCAGCACAGAGCTTTTTCCACACACAAAGCGGCGCTTCTGCGGCCCTTGTGTGCAATAAGCTACGTGTGCGTGAATGCCGGTGATTGAACGGCCTGCTACAGTGAAGCAAGGCCTTGCTTGCTGATGCGCAGCAGCCAGTCTGGGTCACTCCCAGTCGTCGGGCACCGCGAATTTTTCCGATTGCTTCGGCGTCGATGTCGCCGCTTCCGGCGCTGCACCAACGGCGTTTTCTGCGTTCGGTTTTTCGGGGGGGCAGGCTGCCGACTCGGGGGCGGCGGCGTTTTGACAGTTTTCGTGCGACCTCTGCCGTTTCATCAGCGGCTCGCCGCTGTTCTCGGCGTCTTTCTTCACACCCTCTTCGCCCTGCCGCTTGCGATTGGTCGCGTGACTGGTCACGTGGTTTGCTGAACTTTCACCGTCGGCGTTGGACGCGCAGGCCGTGTCCCACGGGAGGGCGGAGCAGGACAGCGATGATTGCGCGCTACCACTCATTGTTTGTGACGTCACACTGCCCCCGTCTGCCTGCCAGACCAGGTTCCGTGAGTGGAACCGGTAGTAGCTTTGGGCCGCTGACGTCTGGTACTCGTCGTAGCTCCGTATTCTGAAGGTGCTCGGTTCAAGTGACGACATCTCGACGAGGTTCTTCACGTTTTTCGACTGTTGGAAAACCGCATACGAGCGTGTGAGCGCAATGAACGATATTTTCGGGGGAAAAGTCGGCGGTTTGCTGCTGCTGTCAGGGTTAGCACATATTTTCAAAAAACATTTTCCGTAGTTTTTCAATACTAAATTTTAGAACATCAATACTATCAGCTATCTTTATTTTACCAAAATTTTTTTCATGGAACACAACGCAAAAACATTTGCAGAACTGTCATCAGCGGTAAAGAACAAAATTTGAACAAAAATAATGGATGAAAATAGAATTTCAATACTTTATGTACAATTTGGCGAAATTCAATAGTTTTTCAAGGTCTTGAAATCCGATTTCACAATTCAATACTTTCAATGCCGCGCGGGAATCCTGTGCTGTACACCTGTGCGCGTGGGGGCAGGTAACCATTCAACAATAAAATGAGCGATTTTATTGCAGCGATTGCGTTGTGGAAGAAAACTCAGTTGAACTGAAGTTTTTTATTTGTACATTTTACAGCAGACAACAGGTTGCGCAAAAGACTTACGACACGAAAGTGTAGAACAGTGTCTTCAACAATTAAAAACTTAAACTGCGAAGATGCTCGTGGTACAGGCGAAGCCATGTGTAAATGCAAAAAGATTTTTGACGGTTTGACCTAAGGCTTCCATGCAACACCGAAGGAGTGCAAAACTGACCGGTTTCGCAAAACTGACCTGATTTTTGTTGTACAGGCCGACAAAACATTGGCACTCGTCGATCCACGAAATGTTTATTTGTCCAACAGGGGAGAACAATTGTCTGATGTCGTTTGACTTCCACGACGGCGGGAACTCGACATGGAAGACATGCGATCTGCTCGGACTGAGGTCCGGTCCGGCCAGGTTCAGGTAAGGGATGTCGTAACTGCGCATGAGGAAGACCTGCGGAGCGTGTCGAACCGCGATGAGGTCATCGAACGGACACGCATGAGGCATGAGTTACGTCAAGCGACGGTGAGCATGAGCAGTAGCAAGCAAAGCAACCACCAGCAGTCTGCGCACTGCCCATTAAAATGTAGGACTTTGTAGGTGCTAACAACAGACGACGTTAACTGGTCCTAAGATAATGCTGACTCCGCCCGGTCTTAACAAGCACGAACTCAGTCATTCACCGACACTTCTTTTGCTTGTTATATGGGACCACTCCAAGTTAATTTTCCGCACGTCTGGCCATTCAAGCGCTTTCTCTAAACGGGGATAGTCCCTACTCTGGCTCCTTCCGATCCGCCGGCGCAGCACAACTTGACCCACCTATTCAATCTGGCCCTGGGGCCAGCACAGCACATGAACCCCCCACCATTGCGACAAGTATCCTTGTCAGGACCTAATCTAAACCTAGGAATTCTGAATTTCAGTACATAGGCCACGTGGCAGGCAAACTGGGACTATCACCTTGCAACACACTCCACGGGGCAAGGCGCTCTGTACATCGCAACGAACGATCCTGGAAGTTCATAACAGGGGTGATGACGTCACATTGCACTAGGGACGTAACAATGAGTCTGCGTGATCTTGCGAAAGAGCACTGGTTTGCGGGTTGTGAGGTGCAAGAGTTTCAGCAACAGAAGTTGGTCAGAAAATGTTTTCTGTCTTAAGGTGCGTTTACACTAGCGGTTTTCGCGCTTTGCAAGCGTTTGTTAGTTTTATTGTGGCTGTGGAAACGGGACGTTAGGCGCTTCAAGCGCTTCAGCTGCGTAACTGGATCCATGGAAA
>JGI24159J19872_10009096_pt1 | contig 13024 bp, 8 predicted proteins | sample Ectturendosymbi4_FD_19872 | JGI IMG/M metagenome (IMG submission 19872) | reverse complement strand
AAGAGTTGAGTGTTTTTTCCGAAATCCAGAGTTGTTTGGAATCAATAATTTATGGTGTTCTAGGTAGTTGTAAATATGTTTGTGTAAAAGTTTCTCANAAACTTTTGAGAGAGAANGTAATAAAGCAATNGGACGATAATTTTGGACTTCAGTTTGAGAACCTGTTTTAAGAAGGGGTATTACAGTCGCAGNCTTCCAAACTGTGGGATATTCCTCAGAGGAGAAAATCAAATTAAAGAGAAGGCTGAAGGGAGTAGCGAGTGACTGACTACAAATTTTAAGAATCCGATTAAGCAGGTTATCAAATCCCTTGCATTTATTAGGATTCAGTCTATTTAATTTAGGTTATNANATACACTATTACACACACTATCCCCTGTCTTATGCAAATAGAATCTTATCGTATCCTTCATTCTTCAAGACCGAGATTCTGTTTAAAAGGAAAAGCNNAGACTGAGACTTTGCCAGAAAATACTCAAGATGTGAAACTTTGTCAGCTGGTATGGTATGGGTCTTCGGAACGTCCACGCTTCACATTTNTTGAGCTCCCCTTCGTTACAAACTTCGCTTTTCCTTCCCAGAGAGTAAGACCAGCAACCAAATGCAAGTTGAATTACTGGAACTTCACCATGTCATATTTAAGAAGTTTAAGTCTCGATACAAAGATCTTAATGCTCTGAACGTCATCCTTTAAAACCTAGACATGGGTATCCTTCGAGACTGAGACTCGCAAAAACCGGTCTCGAGGCACGTAGCGAGACCGAGATTAGTATCAAGGCTCCATCACTGCTCAGCACACATGGAAGAAATTGAACTCCAGCTTCTGGCATGAACGTCAGTTTCTTCTGCTTGTTTGCAGTTCTAAAAAACTTTACGTTTTCAGATGGTTCATTTCGATATGGCAATAAAGTCAGTGCCGCCTCTGTTCGTCGTACTTAGCCCGGGTAGGAATTACATCCGTGCATCAACTATACATTAAACAAATCCAAATAAAAATGCAAAGAAGCTGTTAACACGGAATATGTCAAGACCGCCAGGGAAAAGCTGCAGGCAAAAACATTGCAGAGCTTCTCAGTGTCTTGTCTGAAACAAAAGTTGCTGATTCAAACTGCAACTTCAGTTCTAAATGAATCGAATGCTAACCCAGATGCAAAGTTTTTTTAGTCTAACACCACTTTTATGACAATCGATCAAGCATTCAATTGTACTATGATTCATTGTTGATTTAATTAATTATCACTGAATATATATTGACATTTTTCCGTGCAAAAATAGCTTATTTGTGGTTAAAATGTAGAATAGATTTGTATCGTGTAAAACGTTTATCAACATAGGTGAAGGTGTATTCACTTTTGTATATAATATCAGCAAAACAGTTTTTACAAACCCTCAGGAAATCAGTTCCATCCCACATCTTTTCAGAAAATTTTTTCCAGAGCAACTGATGTATGTGTCTCTGTGATAGATTGTCCGCCTCTCAATCGAGAGATTGGATGTTCGAGCCACAGCAACTGAGTTAATTACCGTATAACTACTTGTGCAAGAGAGCTCACCTGAACCGCCCCGGCAAGAAGCACGTTTCAGGCATCCGCCACTTTCCATCTTAATAACCTAACAAATGTCGTGTTGCAATCTGCTGTTCTAGTAGAAATTACCTATGATAAACAGTTAAATTTTAATGGCCATCCTGCAAAAGTGAGAATCAGGCTATCCACATAAGACACTACGTGAAGAAAAGGTTTAGCACTCGTCCTTGACGCTGTGTCCGAGAAACGGGAGGTATTTTTGACTTCTGATCTTGCAATAAGCCCAGATCAGACCCATTTAATCGCTGCTGAATGTTGTAATAAAATGTACATTTTATACCTGACTGTGAATGATGTTGTTGAGACACATTTTTTAATCACCACTCAAATTAATTGATAAGCCTCTAGGGTACTTTTAATTTGAGTCACTTAAAAATGTCTGAAATAGAATCGAGTACAGGCACAACATTTTTCGAACCGTTTTGAGCCATTCTAGAATGAGATAAAAGCTGATTTACACATCAGTTTTTTCACTAAGTATTTACTGGTTAATAGGATATGACTCCAATCGACTCGAGCATGACACAATTGTGAATTGCTCAAAAGTCAGTTCAGATTCGAGTCGATTCGAACGATCACAACATCTTTACAAAAACTGACTCGATTTAAACCGAATCAACGAAAGGCTTAGTTTAATTCGAGTCATTGACGCCAGTTCATGCAATCCTTGCAAATTGTTTCCTGACAGCCTTGTGGGACTTAACAGGATACTGTCGCGTAAACATGTTACTCTGGCCTACAACAAGATCACTTTTCGGCGTGAGAGCCAAAATTCATGTCACCAATCCGAAAGCTGAGTGTGATGGAGCGGATGGCATACGAACGTGCAAGCTGGTCAGATGAACGTCTAGCAATTATAATTATACTCAGTTTATTTATTATCGAGTCAGGTCAACTCACATATCATCTGTGCTTCTATACTTTCAGAGGATTGTCCTTTACCTTGTTCCCATTTACTGTAATTAGTTGGATCACTTTAATAAATTACGATTAAGGGTCTTATTTTAAACGCAATTTCACAAGCAGCTTGTTAAAATTTAAATGTTAATTTCCATGTGTTTAGCTCCAAAAGCGTGTATGAAATAATGTTCATCCTGTGTTTACTTAAAAATAGTGGTCAGTTTCAAGTATTATGGGCTGATGAACTTACGTTTTATGAGTTTTAATGCTAAGTGGATTAAACACACGAGTGTAGTGTAATTCGCAACGTGTCTATACGAACGGTATTGGAGAGACATAACATAGTGTTTAGTTTATTTTCAGATATTCAATTGGTAATTACCACGCAATTCACAGAAAATTGTGAATTTCTCAAACGTCAGTTCCCTCAGCGGATTTCCAAATGTCTTAATGTAGCGAAACGTATGCACACGGTGCCGAAAGCTCAACGCATAATGGTGTAACGTTCAAGGCAGCTAAATTAAGTTTTATTACGTGTGCTGTCACAGATCGGAATAAAAGTAGGCCCTCTCTCTCTTTGTATGAACGAAAGTATATCAGTCAGGTAAGGTTTGCGTCGTGCTTATAATAGAAAATATTGTTGAGATTGGGATGAGAAGCAAATCGACACAAGGTAAAAACGTTCAGCTGCGATTGCTTAACGCCAAGTGCAAATGGCATATCGTACGAGATACTTTTTGAAGAGGTTGTTCTATGGCCCCCTTGACAATAGGAACTTCTAGGAATTGTGAGAAGTTGCATTTGAATAAAATGCAACAACTGCACATATTTACAGTTTGTTTCAAAATTCATCTAGAAACAGTAAACATTTGAAGCGAGTAACTTCGAAACTAAACCACTTCACAGAAGAAATCGTGCCTTGAAAAACATTTGTCGCGTTTGAAAATTGGATTTAGCACCAAACGTTTTTATGTATATTTCGTATTGACAAATTTTAAGGTTAACGTTACATTCGCAAGAACGCCATTTGGAATTATTTATATTTTACATTTTATTTTGAAGCACTTGACTCAATTGCTGCCGCGTTTGACAAAGAATTTTTGCAAAAAGCAGAAATATGCAAATGGGGGACATCCCAAGTTTCATTCGCGTGATGTCTAGAAGACCAGCAAGTCAGAACTTGATGGCATGGTTTGCACCGCGTTGCATGTGCCATTCACGCAATTAGCTGATACCAATGCTTGGTTTGTGTCTTATGTCACGTCCAACAATATCAAGAAGTGGTGGTGACTTTGGAAGAGAGTTGAGATCCAATTTAAAAGCGTTAACAAAAAAATAATGTATTTACTACTTGTGCAAATAAGATTCGAAACATAAAGTTAGTTACCCACAGAAAATGTTTCTCATTATTTTCTCTTGTGGAATTTTCTGACTCTTCAGTCGATAGAAGTTCACGTGCGCTGATATTAAACCTGAAGCTCTATCGCTGACCATTTTGCACTTTTTCAAAAATATTTCCTGCAGCACAGAATCATTTCCTCAACTTTCACCGACGATGTTGATGGTATTTGCGGCGTCACTGATATGTGCATAACACTGATGATGGCAAATCATTTTGCAACAAAAATATAGAGATAAAATTTGTGCGGAAGTGAAACAGCGCAAAATAATAATTTACCGGCACAAGTCATAATCATTTGTCGTTTTCTGTTCAGCCCGCGCCTCAGCACGGTAATGCCCAAAACATTTTGTGCGAGATTGTCGTACGGGCAATTACCTTTCCTTCATAGGCCTCAGCAATACAAAGCCATTTCCACCGTTACTTCCGTCGCTTTAACTGGAAAAGTTTGGCAAGTTGCTCGTGCAGCTGTTGCGTTCATTGCATATTTTGAGGAAGACTATGACGCAGCAAAATTTGAGGCAGATTATGACATGAACCGTATCCTTTCCCACCTTGACTATTACATTATGCAGCAACTGCTGACTCGATAATTTGGGCGCCATGTGGTAAAAAAATTATTTCCGATAACGACAAACGCGCCGAAAAATTGAGAAACATACAGTAGCTCCTCCCTATTATTTGAAAAAACGATTTTACGTGCTATGAATGAAGCAATTCACTGGGAAAATCTAAACTGATTAAGTCACGTAATAGTTTAGCCGCTACATGTCAGCAAAGTCAGCAAAATCTGCGGCAATTTTGATAAAATAAAAGTTGGCTAAGCAAGCGAAGTTCAGAAGCAAAATGCCTCACACTCACTGCACGGATCTTAAGTCTAATTTACATCCTTCAGGAACCCTAGACGTTGTGCCTGTTTTCAAATAACGTGGTGTTTGCTTGCAGGATGAGAAAATGTTATAATCAACATTGACTTGATTTCATGCACGAATGCGAACAGCCTTGCTTTCAAATAAGAACATTTAGCAAAATCTGCAACTGGTATTTTATGCGGATCTAGCGTTGTGAACACAGCTGCGCTTTTGTGTGAGTGGCATGTGGCAACTACGATAAGCATAGAAATAAAGCTGAAAGAACTTCAGATCAACGATTTTAAGTAACTGAATAAGATAATCTGTTATGCTGTTTAATCCAAGCTGTAAACAAACACATAAAGAAATAAACACTTACGTGATGAGTACATAGAAAATGCCATCTTCCAGTTGATCTAACCACCAAACGGTTCAGGTAATACAAGGAAAATAACATCAAACCATTTTTTTATTCAGCACATTTTGTAACTTAGCCTGCTTACATTGCTGGGGAAAAGCGGTAGGAAAGCATTGGTGCAGTTTAATTATTTGTTAATGAGTTTTGTAACTGACTATGAAGAAACTTACTTCAAGACGTAAAACATCTACAGAACAGATTATTTTAAACACGCAGTAGAAAGTTGTATCCAGAATTGATTGACAATTTGAAAAACAATTTAAATTATTCATCCATTTTAATTACTGCTCAAAATGACTGCATAATCGCAGTATGAATGATTTAAGGCCTCGTTTACATTACACCGGAACTGACCGGGTACTCTGCCTTCATTCGACCTCGACCGGCCACTTACGGTCACCCGAGGATTTCGCGCTAATGCGAATAGACGAACTTCAGCATTCATAAACACCACAGCACTGAACATACCTAATCTTGAGCTCTTCAGCTGTTGTAAAAAATTTGGCACTGATTTTAAAATAAGAGCCAGCAAATTGAAAAAAGAGCGATTGATCACATTTAGAAAGAACTAGACTTTTCAGCCAATCCAGGCCAGAGTCTACTTGACTCTAGCCTAGTCAGCATCTGATGAAACAACCTTCTCTGCTCAGTTAAGAATCATCATTTTTCTTAGTGCATGCAGACAAGCTTAACTGTCCATTAATTTGACAAAATGCGGCCTGCTGAAATTCACCAGCTCACGGTGTTGATCTGAATTGTCACAAGCATGAACGAAAAGAAGGAAGCCTGTCTGGCTTGTCGTTGTCGGCCAAAACGCTCCTTGACCCTCGCAGACTCGACCTGACCTCTGGCGACGTCGGACGACAAACATAATATTGAAAATTGAAAAGCTGCCCGTCCGCCTCGGTCAAATGTAAAACCAGCTTTAACAGTTTTACCTGACGCAAATACAGGCAACTTAAAAGTTGTACCGGTGGGCGAATCGCCGCTGTTATACGAAACGAAACTGAACTTTCGATTACTTTTGCCCTGACAGCGAATTGGAATTTTTTACGAAGGTCGTAGAAAAGCATTTCTACGGCCGTCGTGAAAAAGCATACGCTTGTTGGCTCTAACGCAATTACTTTGATGAAACACAAGCATCGATATTCGGCACAGTAAAGGGCACATCACGGTTATTACAATATAGTGCTGCGATGACGTCCAAGTGAACCGATTTATAAAATGCATGGGTAATGGGAGGCTGGAAGGACCAGGGGTCACTGGGTCATTTAGGCTGCAGACCTCCCTTAGGTGAAGCTACGTATAGTGTAATGTAAAGGGAACAGTTTATATCTGTAAGTAAATGTCTGTTGCTCTGAGTATAACGTTTAATATGCACAATGCTGTTGTGCGTTTTATGGAATCAAAATGCGTTGCAGACAAGGTCAAGCCAGCAGAAAAAATTGGTTTAACGTTGACACATACCGTATTTTGCGGTCCATAAGGCGCACTTAAAATCCTTAAATTTTCCCAAAAATCGAAAGTGCGCCTTTATAATGCGGTGCGCCTGATGTATGAATCTGGTTGTGCTTTCTCATCTAGAACCAGTTTTATGTGGTAAACGGTGCTATTTATTTAATTGCTAGTTACCATTTTTTGTAAACAGACCACCGTGTTGCGTAATAAACCAACAACACTTGCAATGAGCAACGTCCGAGAGCAGCTAGCACATACCACAGATTGTATTACTCTGCGGGGCTCCTGACTACATTGCCGCACACTGAATCAAACACGAGCACAACTTTTATTTTATTCTATTCGTGTCTAGCGGATTAGGCACGTGTGACAGATTAAACTGCCTCGTATAAAATTATAGATTAAACTCCCAGTGGCGACTCCGGCACTCGGGAGTTATTGTGAAAGAGTTGAATACAGTTTGACTTATCTACGTTTTGCTTCATTTAATGCGCCTTATAATCCTGTGCGCCTTATATATGAAAAAAAACAGCTAGCATTCAATTTTTGATACTGCGCCTTATAATTCGATACGCCTTATGGTCCCGAAAATACGGGTAAAACATTTGTTTTTTCTCATATTTTTTAAATATTCATGACAGCTAAAAAGGAAATGCATTAACAGTTATGGACTAGTGCAGCACTGCAATGGTGTCACAGAATTTTTTCCTTTGGCGACACCTTGTGGACAAAATCTCATGACACAAGTAGAGTAAATGACAGCAGGTTGCGCTGAAAGCGTTGCAAATAAGATTTGAAAAAATTGTCAATGTCCCAACACACTTTTGACACACTTCTATTGCGCATCAAAATCGTAGCAGCACACGGAATGCACAAATGCAAAACAGAAGTGTTGGACATGTTCTTCTGGTATGCAAAACCTGTCAGTGCTTGTCAGACACTTTTGTTGCTGAACTTTGAGTTTGGTTCTCAACATCGCATGGCAATTGTTTTCTAGAAAACCAGTCAGAGCCACAAACTGCGGTAAGACGGACAATAGTCCACCACAAAATGTGCAAAAGATGAAGTTGCAGTGAGTACGCTATTGCGTAGCGCGAGTTTGACGTTTGCAAAGACACTGTATTTAAAAAAACTGAAAAATGATTTTTGACCACGTACATTCAGCCTTGAGTACCACTTAGGATTAGAAATAAAAACTAATTAGTTTATTTGAAAATTCATTTTGCAAGCATATGAATGGAACGGAAATCTTTGTTACTCAGCATGTGAAAGAAGTTGCATGGTAAAAAATGAAAACATATTTGTTTAAAGGATTACACTTAGGGCTGATTTAAGCAAATCTCTTACGAAAATCGAACTTAAATCTCAGAAAATCTGACATTTCTTTAGAGTTTCACATGTTTACATTTTACTTGGTATATCAGTGCTTTTGAAGCAGAGTTTAAGCAGTAACCTTCAAATACGGAAAAATAAACCTTCCACAAATGCATGTTTAACGCTTTGCTGGCAAATAGCAATGAGAAACCTCCAACACTAACAAAGCCACAACAATGCATTGTGTGACATCACAAGCCCTCTGCACATCTGACGCACCGACGACCGTCTTCGTAATGCTCATATGTTATAAAGAGGTAATCAAAGCGCCCTGTAGAGCATCTCTTGAATTATTCATTACTTTCGTCAAAAAAGACGCGTCGCTCAGCACCGTTCGTTCCCTCCCAACCCGATTTATTGCTTTTTCGCGGAAATCAAACCGCCCAAACCTCCATTCTAGCTTTTAACTGGTTGGAGACCAGGAGGTAGAGCAAACAACAAATCGCCGGTACTGTGTGCAAAATCGTATGAGTGTGGAGGAGAAAGTATGCGATGTTGTTTTTGTTGCGCTTGTGGTCTAGAGACGCATCTCTCCGGAAAAGAGGGAATCGTTATTGCTTCCCATAAAGTTATCCGATTCATCGGCCGCGCGTAGTTTAACGTAATTCAGTAAAGGAGACTCTTTCTGGGTCATACGAAATAACAGCCTTTTTATAGGGGAGGGCTTTTGTTGTTGCGTCGGCCATCAGTGAAATATTCTGGCGCTGCCTAGTGCATATAAAGACGCCCTACTACCGTTATTCTGTCACATCAGTTTGTTTTCCAACTCCGGTTTTGCTTCTTACCGCCTCAGCAGTAAGCCTTTGAACTGATTCATGCTGTCATAGTATCACAAGATGGCTGACTGCGCATTGAGGTTGACTAGAGAATGACAATACCAACGTTGGATTTGTTTGTTTGAATTGTAAATTGTTCAATTATTCTAAGGAGAAAATTTGTTTTTCATCGCAAATCAAACCCAGGTAGAAACAAAGCAAACCCGTAAATATTTAGAATGTTCCTGATCAGATTAAACTTACGATTGAAGACACTTTCACTGCTTCACTAAGCAACAAAAAAACATTCATAACAAGAAATCCGTTTATGAGCCATCGCAAACCAAGTGGCAGCTTTATGGGAAACGGTATTCCACATCACCTTAAACTCACTAATATCTTGCAATAATAAACATTTCCGCAGCATTACCTTTGACGGAAATTATAGGGAAAAAGACAAACAGGAACAAGCCAAACTGGCTTTGATAAATTGCCTCGAAGGTTAACGCCTAGAAGTTGAAACACGCCGGCATGAACTTAAGGATTGATACACATCAGGCCTTTTGCCTGCCACCGTAAATCTATGCGGTTTACTTGAATCGATGCGATGCTTGACATTTCCCGCGCACATGCGCACGCCTCAGTGCCACACCCCTTTCCAGTGACTTGTGCATTTTGTTATAATACAATTGAAACATGCGGCCTAAACGTAGAGTATGAAAGGGCTGAAAGCCGAATGGACGTTTGCAAGCAAACAGACAACATGAGCATTGATGAGAAGTCTGATAATGGGAATGTATGTTTCAACAGAGAATCAGCAATCCATCCTAAACTTGTCGAAAAAATTCTGCAGTGGTCAAAAAACCAAAGCCAACAATACATTTAAGTCGAAAACGTACAAAAAAGTGTTACATGTTGAAAGTGCGAAAGAACCATCCAGATGACGTGTAAAATTCTCTTCGGTGTAGGCAATCACAGCACAATTTGGAGTTTAGAAAAGAAAACCTTAGAATATACGTTTCCCTCAATTGTTTCAGCAGTGTTCAAAATATTGTGTACGCTGTTTTAAAAGTTTCGATTGAATTCTAACAAGCGATAAATAAAGTAAACAAGAAAAGGTTGCTAATTGTCTTTAAATGTAATCTTTGAAACACTCAAGGGCAGTCGCTTCGATTTTTGCGCTACTGATCAACATAGTCTGGCAAGTTTTTTTTTAAATCGATTAACTTTCTTTCCAATGTTTTGATTAAAAAAACAGAAAATGATTGAAATTAACACCAAAATATATTGCATTGCTTCGTGCGCAACACTACCGATGAATGCAAAAGTTGTTGACAGTACTAGTTTTCAAGCAAAAATGGCTACGAAGGACGATAGAGCGTTTAAAATGAAATAAAACGGAATTGAAGGTGTAGCCTGATAGTTTTTATTGATGTTGGTTAATTAATTGCAATTTCAGATATAGGACATCAAAATAAAATTTTGAAATAAAAACAAATTTTCATAAATTAAAACTAAAATGCATCAAATTAAAAAAATAATTTTCATCAAGTAAGGGTTTATTTACGTTTTTATTTACCTATTTGACTTAAACGCATGGGTTAATAAAAAACACAAGATAACACAAACCTCAATCGTGGCATATCACAGCGCAGGCGCATTTTGCTCTGCACATGCCATTCTGGTGAGGAGCACAATTCCCCGGGCGCCGAAAAGTCCCAACAATGCCACGTACTTTCTTGAATACATGCTTCCGAAAGACCTCAGGTTCGAACAAACTTGCTTCTTGCCTCGTGCACCATCTAACTTCGTTTAACGCTTGCTTGGAAAAGCACGGTTTTGTAATGGTCGAGATAGACCGAACACAAAAAACGCGGAGAGTCAAAAACTGGCGAAATCCGCAAGATGAATTACCACCGGGAAAAGTACAAAGCTGTGATAAATACCAGAGTAGAATGATTTTATTTGAACAGGATTGTAGGACTGAGGATGCGTGGTGTTGCGTGAAATGTATTTCCTATTTGCTGATTCAAACCCTATTAAAAGCTTTACGTTTGCTCTAAGATTTCGAGGAATAAGTCGCATGGACTCTGCTCATCACCTTTCTACGATGATTGAAACTTGCATTTTTGTATATTCATGTAACTAGTCTCCGCACAGGTGAAGAGTTTGAATCAAGTTGTAGAACTGAATAATGCATTTTGTCGCAGACTCGTGGTCCATCATATCACAAGCAAAGCACATTCAAATAGAAGAGCGCAAAAATGGTTAGCCATAGCGTATAACAGGGTTGGTGTAAGCAATGAGAGGAGCAAAACACATCTGCAGCGCACCAACTACGTATAACTTCATTCACTTATCATCAAATAGGTATTGGGCGGTGGGAAAGAAATGAAGATATTCTGACAGAAAATTTTGAGTTAAACAGCTAGCAGAAAAAAAGTAAAAAACAAATCGGATGGGGATGCACATTGGCGCTCAAAGGCATTAGGCATACAAATTGTTCCAATCAAGTTTCCAAAGTTTTGCTACGAATTTAGCATGAGGCCGGAAGCCAATTGTTTTTACTGAATTAAGATAATCAAAACTATTCCAACTTTGTCAGTTTTTTTGCTAGTTCTATATCTTGCTTTTTTATATCCGGCTTGCACACGCCGTGATTAATTCTTTGTGTGAAACGTTTCCGATATTATAGCTACCATTGCTTCTTCCCTCAATTAAAGAATCAGGGTTAATATAATAATGGATTCGTTCGGTTTCGCAGTGGGTTTGGTTCTGAGTAGAATGAAATTTAAAGTCTTGCAAGTCGTACAGGAAAGATAAAAAGCAACGATCAAACAAAATCCATGTTGAAAAATTTGGAAAACAACCGATTTCATCCTCGTCTACATTCAGCGAGCGACGTGTGGAATGTTCGACCACCCAGCAGAAAGGACAAATGGAAATAAAATTAGGCAGAAGAAAATCCCCAAGTGCCGGCACAGCGCTGTGATCCCCGATACGACTGCGTTCAATCGTAGCAAAGCTGAATAGCACCCTTTTTTTCAACCGTTGAAGCTATTGGCGGAAATCGCGCCTCTGCTGCTTGACTCGCCACTCGCTGCTGGTTTCTAGGCTTCGCGTAACTTGCTTGGTCGACTAGCGCGAGCGCTGCTGGTAGAAGCGTTGTTGAGGGAAATCAAACGGGGATAGACGCAGACTAGCGTTGGTTAATCTATCTTTTGGGTTAAATCAGGTCAGAAAAACGAAAAACAAGTGGATTTAATTAAAACTCTGAGTTTCTTTTGGAGTAGTTGAGATAAAATGTGCTGCCTGCTTTTAATCAGGACCAGAAGATGTTTGCTGTACAATGCTGTGTGTCCCAAACTACAACGATTAAGCCTACATTAGATAATGGGACAGAAGTCAAACCAGTTTCCTTTTGGCAGGTGAAGGTTACCCTTATCGATATGAGCAAGACATTTTTACTAGGCGCTGTGTATCGATGGGCTACTTTTGCGCAACGGTTGAGTTCCTGACATTTTGAAGGATTGCCGCCAATTCTTACCGTTGCGTCACACAAGGCGCAAGCGGCTGCTTTCTTGGTTGCGTTTTGCTTTCACAAAGTGCTGAACGAGGCTTTGCAAAGCAATTAGAATTTTACATTGAAGGATACTGGTACTATTGTCATTTACATGCCTCTGAAGGTTACGCAGTAGGTAGTTGTTGAGTGTAGCCATGCCAGCCAGCTACAGGTGATACGTCGGGCTGTCAAACATAACGCACATCATTGTATTGTAACAACGGTTGGTTGGAACCAAAAAACTAGTGCTTTAGCGTTGACAACGTTCGCGTGATCATGTTTCCATCTACTACAATACAGACCTGGCATGTGAATGTTACTGGTGCCTTGCGCAACCAGTGCAACGTCGCGAAAAGCGTATGAGTTGTTGGGGCAGTTCACCTTGCCTTCAGTGTCTCTGGTGTTCATTTACATTATGGGAAGTTCCAGGCATTTCCTTTCAGCCTCCCCGCAGTTTTAAAAGCAGATTGTCACGTTGCGCTCGGCTGAGCAGCAGCAACGTTTCTGTAGCCTTGCCTTGATCTTAAGCCAGAAATAACGCACTGCGCGGTTTTGAAATCTTGTATACGACGGTATTTGGCGATGCAGTAGCACGAGATGGTTACTGCCAAAATTGTATATAAAAATATGGCCAAAAGACACAAACAATCCAAAATGGAGTCACAAAAAGTAGCATATAGCAAAAATAAAAAAAAACGCAATAGACATCAACATAACACAG